>Ga0302322_100000152_pt1 | contig 46566 bp, 42 predicted proteins | sample Fen_T0_2_FD_203757 | JGI IMG/M metagenome (GOLD analysis project Ga0302322, IMG submission 203757) | Peat permafrost microbial communities from Stordalen Mire near Abisko, Sweden - Fen_T0_2 | ecosystem: Environmental > Terrestrial > Soil > Wetlands > Permafrost | place: Sweden: Abisko...
CGTCACCAATTCGTGCGGTGTTCGGTCGTTCGCCGATGTAGCTTTCCCGCAATGCATCCGCGAGCGACGTTCGAAGATCGAGGTCGGCCGCCGCGCGCCCATGAATGACGGCGTTCCGCCCGCGCCTGAGTCGGGGCTCGCCTCCTGGATGCCTGGGCTCTGGGTGGCGCGTCACTACCAGTGTGCCTGGCTCGGGCGCGATCTCGCTGCCGGGATCGCGCTGTCGGCGCTGCTCGTCCCCGCAGGGATGGCTTACGCAGAGGCTGCGGGCTTGCCCGCGGTCAACGGGCTCTACGCGACGATCGGCGGCCTCCTCGCCTATGCGGTGTTCGGGCCCTCGCGCATCCTGGTGCTCGGCCCTGACTCCGCACTCGCTGCAATGATTGCGGCGACGGTCGTCGACAGGGCGGCCGGTGATTCGGCGCGCGCCATCGCGCTAGCGTCGCTCCTCGCCGTCTTCAGCGGCCTGTTCTGCATGGCGGCTGCGCTCGCGAAGGTCGGGTTCATCACGGAACTGCTCTCGAAGCCGGTGCGCGTCGGCTACCTCAATGGCATCGCGCTCACGATTTTGGTTACGCAGCTGCCGAAGTTCTTCGGCTTCTCCGTGCACGCTGCCGATCTGATATCGGGCGCGTCGGGCTTCGCGCGCGGTGTGCTCAGGGGAGAGACCAAGCCGGAAGCTCTTGTGATCGGCTGCGGCTGCATCGCGATCATCTTGCTCGGTCGCGCGTTCGCGCCCCGGTGGCCCGCCGTGCTGGTCGCCGTCGTGCTCGCAGCCATCACGGTCACGGTCCTCGGTCTCGGTGAGCGCATCAGCGTCGTCGGGGTCGTGCCGCGTGGCCTGCCATTGCCGGGGTTTCCTCTAGTCCGGGCGTCAGAGCTCGGCGCGCTCGCGGTTGCCGCAGCAGGCATTGCGCTCGTGGCTTTCGCCGACACCAGCGTGCTCTCGCGCAGTTTGGCAGCGCGAGCCCATATGCGCGTGGATCCGAATCGCGAGCTGTTCGGCCTTGGCATCGCGAACCTAGCCGCGGGCCTCTTTCGCGGGTTCCCCACGAGTAGCAGTGCTTCGCGTACTCCCGTGGCCGAGTCAGCCGGCTCACGCTCGCAGCTCACCGGAGTTGTCGGCGCATTGGTAATCGCACTGTTGGTCGTGTTCGCGCCAGGCCTGTTCCGTAACTTGCCAACGACGGCGCTCGCCGCCGTAGTCATCACCGCCGCATTGCGCATCGTTGACTTCAGCGCACTACGCCTCTTCTACCGCGTGCGTCGCTCCGACTTTATCCTCTCGGTCGTGGCCTTCCTCGCCGTTGCTGCGCTCGGCGTACTGAACGGCATTGCCGTCGCGACGGCAATGTCGCTGCTCGACGTGGTGCGCCGCGTTTGGCGCCCGCATGACGCCATCCTGGGGCGTGCTGCCGGCGTGAAGGGCTATCACGACGTCGCGCGCTATCCCCGGGCGAAGCAGGTTCCGGGCCTGCTACTTTTCCGCTGGGACGCTCCGCTCTTTTTTGCCAACGCCGACCTGTTTCGCGCGCGCGTTCTCGACTCGGTCGATGGGGCCAACTCCCCGGTGAAGTGGGTTGTTGTCGCTGCTGAGCCAATTAGCGACGTCGACACGACCGCCGCCGAAGCCATCGAGGAGCTCGACGCCGAGCTGGCCGCTCGTGGCGCCGAGCTCGCGTTCGCCGAGCTGAAAGATCCGGTGAGGGATCGCTTGCACAAGTATGGCATCGAGAAGCGGATCGGACGTGATTTCTTCTTCCCGACGGTGGGCGTCGCCGTAAAAGCGTTCCTTGCGCGCTACAACGTCGATTGGACCGACTGGGAAGAGACGCTGCCGGAGTGAGGGCGCGGATTGCTTTCTGCCGAACCAATCGGCAGCGGATGGGTCGTTGCGATCCCACCACCCAGTCGTGACCGTCGCTTCGGTGATGAAGCTGGTGGAGACCAGTTTCTTGCTCGCGGGTCGCTTTTCACTCCCATAAGCTCCGTCGGCCTCGTTCGCTCTTTTCGTCGACCGACAGCGCCCCGATCTCGCTGATTGGGGAATCGAGCACGTCGTCCATTAGCCCGCCGAGCTCGGCGCTTTGGCCCGCGGCCAGCCGGCGTTCGGCGAGCACGCTGAGCAGCACGTGCTCGCGGCTCTTGACCGGGTCGGGCTCACGCCCCAAGAGCCGCAGCACGAGCGACGCTCTCCCGGAGCGCTCCTCGTGCTTGCAAACCCCGATTGGCCAGGCAACATCCGTGAGCTGTGCCACTGCGTGGAAGCTGCCACGATACTAGGCGGTCGTGTTGCGAGGCGGAGGTCTGCCAACGCGCGAGCGGCGCAATTGCCAGGAGCCGGCACACAGAGCGAGGAGAAGTAGCCCGGATGCTGCTCCGCCACTCGCGCTCTCGTTCGAAACGAGCGCACAACCGCTGGTGTCATTGCAGAGTTGTGCGGGCGGAGCTGGGAAAGCCGCGCGGCAACTGTCAGCGTCGAACAGCACGGCGAGGTCCGAGCTCGCGAGCCGATGCGCTGCGCCGAAGTCGAGCTCTGACCCCCATGGCACGGCCCAGGAGAAATAGCCGTTGAGCAAGGCCTGCTCGCGGCAGACGGTTTCGGTTTGCTCGGCGCACGCGCGCTCACATTGCGCTCGCGTTTCTATCGGATCGCAGCGCGGTGCCGTGCAGTTGCGAAACTGCTCGCAGGCTAAATAGCCACCCGAGCGGTCCGGTTCGCTCGGGTGGTAGTAGGCAAGCAGCTCGGCTCCTACCACGAGCCCCGAGAGATCGTTCGAGCACGGGGGACCAGTGATGATTGAGCCCGCTCCCGTGGACGTAGTGCCGAGTCTGCCCAGCACGTCACCTGGCTGGAGGTCGAAGGTGTTGGTCGGTCCCAGCAATTCGAGTAGCTCCGCTTGCAGAAAGCCGGGGGCGACGGCAGTGGCGTGGACGCGCACCAAAGCGCCTGATGGAAAGCTCGCCTCCGAGCCAACCGGATATTGGCTCTTGCACACGCACGAGTCGCTCGTCACGCAATCGGCGGATGCCGGCCGCGCGCTCAGGTAGGCGATAGCACCTAGCGCAGCCAGCAGCAGACCCCTGGGCAAGCGAGCGGATGAAATAACCGAGTGCTGAGCAATCCCCCGAGTCGTCATCAGACGGAGCTTAGCGCAATTCTCTCGGTTTGCGACTCGCTCCGCCCACCTTCCGACGTTGCCCGCTCGAAGAGTTGGGGGGCGATCTCAGGTTCCCCCGCGCACCTCGCAGCAGGCAGACTGCCCCACAGTCCGCCTTGGCTGAGGAACGCTCTACGCCGCTAAGGCAGCGCCCCGCCTCGGCGACACACGTGACCATCATCAACGCGACTCGGGACCCCGAGGCAGGTTCCTGAACGGCGTTAGAGATACTTGAAAGCGTCGGCGATGCTCTTTTCTGCGCTGTAGACGCGCAGCTTTTGGCCGTCGACCGTTGGCGTTTCGATCCCGCTCGTGAAGGCAGGGCCCGAGAACCAATGAACGCTTACGGGCGGATACTCGATACGGGGCTTCTCGGCACCGCGGGGGAGCGCGATATCAACGGCATGCGGGATTTGTGTCGTGAGCTCGGGGTAGGCGAGCGCAGAAACTTGCATCGGCCCCGCGGCGCGATGAGTCTCCGGCGCTCTTGACCGCTAGAAAGCACCGCCGAACCCGGCTCCCCAACGGTCGCGATCGGCGATGATGATGGGAGTCACGCGTAGGCCGAGAGCAGCTTCCGGTTCGGGTCCGTAGGCGATCACTGCGGAATCCACGATGATGGCGGTCGCCGCGCCGATAAAAAGGCCCAACCCCCCGCCGATTGCGGAGCAGGGCACGTCACTTTCGTCGTGTGGGCAGGACGCGGAGCCGACGAGGAAGCCGCCCAAGGCGCCTGCGGCCGGCGCCCCGAGACGCAGCCCCAAGCTGGCTCCTGCCTTTTCCCACTGCCCATGCGCTGCGTGCACCGCTGGCGCCCCGAGCGCGAACGAGCTGACTGTCAGCACCCCAACGACGCTCCCCACGTCACTCCCGCCGCTTCTGTTCCCGCTGATCCCGATCACCGTTGCGCCGAGCGCGAGTGCCGCAACGTCGGCGAGCGCGGTCTGCCAGCCGTACCATTCGCGTCGCTGTGCTGTGGACTCCGTCGTCGAGACACTGGGCGGCTCCGCCGCTGGCAGCGTGCGCGCCACAAAAACGACGACCACAACGAGCGGCGACGCGAACCATTGGTGCTTCATTTTGCGCCGTTGGAGCAAGCCGTATGCCACTGAGCCGCCAGTTGTTGCATCACCGAACTTTGCCATAAATGCCTGAAGCGATGGCGAGCGGAGCTCGGAGCGTGACAGCGTGACAGCGTACTCCTGGCGCACTGTGAACGCCTTGCGCCATCGAGAGCGCTTTCGCTGTTCGAATCGGGTCCCCCTGGTAGCGTCCTTCCAGATCGCTCATCCCGGCCGTGTTGGCGAGCTGACTTGAAGCCTTGCGTGGAGCTGACTTGAAGCTTTGCGTGGAGCTGACTTGGAGCTTTGCGTGGAGCTGACTTGAAGCCTTGCGTGGAGCTGACTTGGAGCTTTGCGTGGAGCTGACTTGGAGCTTTGCGTGGAGCTGACTTGGAGCTTTGCGTGGAGCTGACTTGGAGCTTTGCGTGGAGCTGACTTGGAGCTTTGCGTGGAGCTGACTTGGAGCTTTGCCCCTGATGGTGAGCAAGCGATCGCGTCGCTGCACGCAGGCGATCTCGTGTTCAGCGTGGATCGCGACGCGATCGTGGTCGTCCCACTGCTGAAGGTCGAGCACACCGCGGTTGCCCATCATCGTTTTGTCCGCGTCGAGCTCGAAGACGGTCGAGTGCTAGAGATCTGCCCGGGCACCCGACCGCGGACGGGCGGACGTTCGGCGACCTTTTTGCCGGCAGTAAGCTCGATATCGTGCACTCAGTGCTGGCTGCCGAGCTCGTTTCTTATTCTTTCGAGTCACGTTCGACATCCTGCCGGTGTCGAGCACCGGAACGTATTTCGCTGCTGGTGCGTTGATTGGCAGCACGCTGTTCGGGCGTTGAAGGAGCAACTGAGATCCCATGCCTCGCAGGCAACTGCTGCCGCTGATCCACGGAACGTGCAGCTGCGCTGACGCCAGGACTGTCACTCGCGTTGGGCAATGAAGGGTGGGGGCGATCTCAGGTTCCCCAGCGCACCCCGCAAGCGGCCGACTGCCCCGCGGTCCGCGTCGGCTGAGAACGCCACACGCCGCCGAAGGCAGCGCCGGCCTCGTCGGCACGCGTGACCACCAAAAAATAACTCCGCGTGCTGATGGATGCCAGGGTAGGCGAGGGCGCGCAATGGCTCGTCGCTCTCAGGTCGGTCTCGCAAAAGGCCAAATAAAACTGCGTTGTCCGCGCCGCGCTCGTGTTTTGAAGCCAATCTCGTCCCGAAGTGGGGCGACCGTCGCCCCGGGTGAGCGTAGGGGGCTAGCATCGCCTTCGATATTCGCGAAGTCTGAGCTCGAGGAACCGTGTCGCCCATCCACTTTGCTCGTCGCATCTGGCAACGCCATCGCTTTAGCGTGCCGTTGTCTTTGGTGTCGGCGATGTTCTTCGCGCGGCTCGGCTGGGAGCTGAGCGAAAACGAGCTGGATGTGTTCGATGCGGGCGCACAAAAACTCGTCGATGGCTGGCGCGGCTCGTGCGACGGGTTGATGGTGTTTCTGACGACAGCCGGCGATCTCGTACCCATGACATTGCTGGCGTCGGTGGTGCTGGTGTTGCTCCTCGCTGCGCGCAAGAACCGTGAAGCGCGTTTTTTTCTGTCGAGCGCGCTCGGCTGTTTGATGCTGAACGTGCTCTTGAAGTTGCTGTTCCATCGCGCGCGGCCGCACGCGGAACCCGCCTATTTACTACCGCGCCCTAGCTCGATGTCATTTCCGAGCGGCCACACCATGGGTTCCGCGGGCGTGCTCGGGAGTTTGGCGGTGGTCGTGCGTGTGCTTCGCCCGCTGCGCGCCTTCTGGGTGTCGCTGGCCGTGCTCGCCGCGTTGGCGATCCTGGGTGTGGCGTTGTCCCGGGTTTACCTGGGCGCTCACTACCCATCGGATGTGCTCGGTGGGCTATTTGCCGCGGCCTCTTGGATCAGCGCAGTGACGGGCTGGGTCTATCCGCGGCTCCTGCCGCATGAGCGGACCACGCCCGGGCTGCCTAGTGCATAGCCGGCCTGTCCGCCATTGCCGTCGATCTGAGCGCGCTCGAGCGGGAGAGCCCAGGCCAAGGACTAGAGCGAGGTGAGGTCGTTGACCGCCGCTTTTTGCTGTGTTCGCACTTATCGTTGATCACTGGTTAGCTGTAACTTTGCAGCGACCCATCCTTCGGTGAGTATGTCGAGTTTTTGGTAGCCCCTTGCGAGCGTGAGCCAGCCAGGATTGCCGCTGTATTTGATGTGTCCGCCAAGCGCGGCGACGGCGAAGTAGACCTCGCCGGCTGTAGGGTTCGAGGAGAGCTTCAGACGGCCACGGATGCGCAACACATCGAGTTGATCCGTCGAGAGCAGCTCAGCGCCGGGTTGGTCGGGATCGCGGGTCGCTTCGCTTCGTATCAACAGCAACCGGTAGGCGATTGGAGCAAACGTGGCGAGCAAGTTGACTAGGGCTTCGTAGTCGTGAAGCTGGCGGCTGAGGAAGTCGCAGCCGGTTTTGATGCATTTGAAGTACTCCTCGATTCGCCAGCGCGCGCGGTAGTAGTCGACGACGAGTAGCTGTTGTTCGGCTGTCTCGATCGGCTCGGTCGTGTACAGGTACCATTCGATCGCCGCTTCACCGGCGGGTGGATTGGGCTCCCACACTCGCACGACATTAATCGCTACCGATTCCGGGGGATGAATCGTGTGAGGTCGAATAGATTTCGGCTTTTTGAGCAGGACCTTTGCCGCGGAGATGCACAGTGTTGCCATTCGCGCTTCGCGCGCTGGATAAATCTTTTGGGTGATCGCCGTGGGCCTGGGCTTACGGCGTGGCAGTTGGACCTCGCGTTCGACAGTCGACGGAAGCAACGCGAAAAGTGCGTGCAGTTTCTGGGGAGTTAAAGTGTCAGCGAGCCAGCGGTTGTTGAGGCAACGAACGACGAAGCGGAGCTTGTCTCGCTGGAGCGAGTAGAACATCTCGTAGTCGTCTGCTTCGCGATCCGCCAAATGGATGGCGTTTGCTCCACCATCGAGTCGCGCCGAGACGGCTCTGATTTGGTCCTCCCATCGCTGGTACTCGACCCCTTTCGGCACAGCTGGCCGTGTCCATGTCTCGAGTGCGACCACGCCGAGCGGTCTCCGGTTCCCGTCAGCCGACACCGCGAGAGAGGCGTGTGCGAAGAAGACCTGCCTGGAGCCCGGGGTGTTACGCCGGGTCGGACCGAGCCCGTTTCGTTCGCCGTGCTCTCGGTACGAAAAATTAGACGAGTCATGGACGACCAAAAAGTCATCGCGCGTCCCGCACCGCTGATTCGTCGCTTCCTCGTGCGCGGAGAGAATTCCCTCAGGTGTGACGAGAGGATTCGAAAAGAATCGGTACGCGCCCTCGAGCCCCGCGCTGTCGAACGCTTGCGGCAAACTCAGGCTCGGATCTTTGACCAGACGCCCGACGATTGCACCGAGACGCTTGTTCAAACGCTCGTCTCCGAAGTTTCCGTTTGCAACTTCGGATGCTAGGTTCGCTACCTCGAGAGGATCTTTCGCCATCTCTCGGTTTGATCACACCGTCGACGTTCGAACAACTCGATACAGCCTTCCTTATTTCCAGGCTGTATCTTTGAAGCACCGCCGCGTCGAAGGATAAGCGTGGACAAAGTATGGCTTTCGATGGCAAGTGGATGACGAGCGTCGCGCCACGCGGGTCGCCACGCGGGTCGCCACGCGGGTCGCAGCGCGAAAATATGTGCCGAATCGTGCGCTCAGGGAGCAGGCCGCAGCGCCAGATCTCGATCGGCGTCGTAGTCGCTGTCGGGTTCGACGAAAATCTTGCTCATCTCCGGCTCGGCAGCGCGCACGCGCGCTTCGATGTCGTCGATCACGCGCTCGACTTCTTCCAGCGCCATCTTCGGCTCGAAGCGCACCTTGAGCGCCAGGATCACCGCCTCGGGCCCGAGATGCATGCTCAAAAATTGCGTGACTTTGAGCACGCCGTCCGTGCTTTCGACGACTGCCACCGTCCGCGCGCGGACTTGCGCAGTGACGCCTTCACCGAGCAGGAGGCTGCGTGTGTAGCGAGCCAGCAGCAGACCGACCGCGCATAGCAAGAGGCCAATCACGATCGAGCCGGCTGCGTCCGCCATCGGATTGTGAGTGAGCGCGGAAATTCCGATGGCTAACGAGGCGATCACCAAACCGGCAACCGCAGCCGTGTCCTCCAAGAGCACGACCGGGATGGTCGGATCCTTGCTGCTGAACAGGGCCTTGAAGAAGCCCGCCTGGCCGCGGACCTTGTTGAATTCCTTGAACGCGACCAGAAAGCTGCCGCTCTCCATCAGCAGCGAAACGGCCAGCACGCCGAGCGGGATGAGCGGCGAGCCGTGAGTCTGCTCGGGTGCGAACAGCTTGTGCAGGCCCTCGTACACCGCAAATACGCCGCCCACGAAGAACAACAACAGCGCGACGATGAATGCCCAGAAGTAGGATTCTTTATCGCGACCGAGTGGGTACAAATCGGGGCGTTGCTGCTTGGCCAGACCCATGCCCACGAGGAGCAGCCCCTGATTGCCCGTGTCGGCCAGCGAATGCACACCCTCCGCCAAGATCGCCGTACTGCCAGAGAGCCAGGCCGCGACGAACTTTGCCACGGCAATGCCCAGATTGCCGAGCAACGCTGCGATGACGACCTTGTGAGCGTCGGATTTCGAATTGGACTTCATGGCGGCGGGGGCGGGCTGGACGTGAGTGCGGCGGGGCGGGCGGGGTCGTATGCATGCCGGTGGCGATGACGGCGCGTTTAGCGTTGGAGGATCGTCACGTCGATGCGGGAGCGCGCGTTCTCGTAGAACGAAGCCAGGGCCGCGTTCAAACGACGGGAAACGTACCAGCGCAAGAGCGCGGGGCGAATCGTATCGAAGGGCGCGTTCCTGAACGGAGTATTGGTCGACTTGTGCAGACTACGCAGTTCGGCCTCGCTCGGCTCGAGCATCGGCGTGACCATTCGGTCGAGGTACAGGCTCGCGCGGGCCTTCTGGCTCAAGAGCCGGCCGAACTCACGTTCGCTCAGTCCCTCCGCTTCACGCGCAGCGTCGAGTGCTTCTGGGCCACCGGCGCGATCGCTCAACATGCGGCGCGCGAGCTGACTCTGGTGCTCGACCTCGGCTGGCGTGGGCTCTGGCTCGATCCGCAGCATGCCGAGGATGGTTTCCGCGATCTGACGATCGAGCGCGGCCGTGACATGCCGATCACGATACGGAACGTCGCCGGGCGCAGAGCGATCCGAATCAGCGAGCGCCTCCAAGCGCGCTAGGAACGACAGCTCCCGCTCGAAAACGAAGCGCGGGTGGCGCGCCCCGCCGGTCTCGGGAGCTTCGAAGCGAACCACTGCGCGATCCACCAGCACCGGCTCTGCGCCGAGTGAACCCGCGAGGACACACGATGCCAGCGCAAGCCCGAGGGCAAGCGAACGCTTCATCGTGCGGCGGGTCGTTTGCGCGAGGAGGGAGTCGCCTCTTCGTCGTCGGCTGCGTCTTTCTCTGCATCGACCACCGGCGAGGCGACTTCGCCCGCGGAGTCTGCGGGCGGCTCGCTGTCGCTACTGCTCGAGCCACCGTCCGTGCGATGCGAAAATCCGCGCGCCGCGCGGCGGGCTTTCACGAATTCAGCAAACGCCGTGACCTTTTCCAGGTCGCGGGCGCCCAGCGTGTCGGCAAGTTCACGCAATTGTTTGCGCAGTGCCTCGGCGCTACTCTTGCGGCGCGCCACCAGGACTTCCTGCGCCACGACCGGCTCGGGCGGTGCGTCCGGCGGCCAGACGGGGCGAGCCGTCGGTGCCAGCCCGTGCGCAGTCAGCCAGGCTTCCATGAACACACGCAGCCGTTCGCTGCGAAATGCAAACCAGCGTTCACGCTCCGTGCCGTACGTCATCAAGACGTCTTTGAAACGCCTAAAGGCGCCCTTGCCGTCAATCGCCGAAGTGAGCTGATCGCGCAACTCGCCCTCCTCGACCATCGGGATGAAGCGCTCCATCCATCGGTATTGTTCGCGCGAACTCACCGGCTCGATGCGCATGTACGTCGTGTCCGAGGCGATCCGCGAATGCATCTCCGGATCCGCGATACCGTCAACCACGCGCAGGACCTCGCCGCTGACCAAATGCAGATAGCTGTGCACCTCGGGAGCGTTGTTCTCGAAGGCGTCCTCGAGCGCCTCCCAATCGACTGGGATATCGCGCAACTGCTGTCCCCCGCCCGTACCCGAGTCAGAGTCAGCCATAACTATCCTCTTTTCCAAAAGCTCATCGAGACCCTATGTGCTTCATCTTGGGGCCACCGACCGCGACCGGAAAGGGGAAATGCACGCTCGATGCAGTATCAGTGCGAGCGGGCCCGACACACAGCGTCCGACCAACGACCGAGCGCCGCACTTCTCGCATCGGCGTCGATCTGGGGCTTGAACGCCCGGCCCGGGCGAATCATTCGCGCAGCCTCTTCTGGGCTCGAAAATATACCGGCCCCGAGGCCGGCCAACATGGCTGCCCCGCGTGCGGTCGACTCCAGTTCGGTCGGGCGCTCGACCGTCAACGAACTGAAGTCGCTCTGCATTTGCAGCAGTAGATTGTTCGCCGAGCCGCCCCCGTCGACGCGCATCCGCGTCACTGGTCGACCCAAGTCAGCGCTCATCGCGGCGAGCACATCGTGCACTTGGAAGGCGATCGCCTCCAGAGTCGCGCGGGCCAGGTGCGCACGTGTCGTGCCGCGCGTGATGCCCGTGATCAGTCCGCGCGCATCCGGGTCCCAATAGGGCGCACCGAGCCCAGAGAGAGCGGGCACGAACGCAACACCTTCGGTCGAGCCCACGCTACACGCGAGCGCCTCGATGTCTTGCGCGGAGGCGATGATCCCGAGCCCGTCACGCAACCATTGCACCGCAGCTCCGGCGATGAACGTACTGCCCTCGAGCGCGTACACCGGCTCTTGGCCGATTTGCCAGGCGACCGTGGAAAGCAGACCGGAGTGGCTGGCGATCGCACGCGGACCGGTATTTACCAGCAGAAACGCGCCAGTTCCATAAGTGCATTTCGCATCGCCCGGCTCGAAGCAGGCTTGTCCGAACAAGGCCGCGTGCTGATCGCCGGCAATACCCGTGATCGGAATGCCATTCGGCAAGCCTGGTACGCCGTGAGTCGACGCGACACGCTCGGCGCTCGCTACGATCCGAGGCAGCACGCTGCTCGGAACGTCGAGTAGCGCGCGCATCTCTTCGCTCCAAGTGCGGCTGGCCAGGTCCATGAGCAAGGTCCGGGACGCGTTGGTAACGTCCGTGACATGTGGCGCGTGTGAGCCGGCGCCGCCCGCGAGTCGCCAAACCAAATAGGAATCGATGGTGCCGAACGCGAGCCTCCCTGCCTCCGCAGCCGCCCGCGTGCCCGGCAGTTCGAGCAGCCAGGAAAGCTTGGTGCCAGAGAAATACGGGTCCAGCACCAGGCCAGTCACTTCACGCACCCGAGCCTCGTGTCCGCTAGCTTTCAGTTCGGCGCAGCGCGAAGCGGTACGCCGATCCTGCCACACGATCGCACGCTGGATTGCCTCGCCCGTTTGGCGATCCCAGAGCAGTGTCGTTTCACGTTGGTTGGTGAGGCCGATTGCGGCGATCTGCCTGCCACTGAGTCCTGATGCTTCGAGGGCGCCAGAAACTGCGCTGAGCACGCTCTGCCAAATCTGCTCCGGCTCGTGCTCGACCCAGCCCGGCCGCGGGAAATGCTGCGCAAACTCACACGTTTTGCGGCCCAACGTGACGCCATCGAGCCCCATCACGAGCGCCGTCGTGCCAGTCGTGCCCTGATCGATCGCGAGGATATGACCTGCCACCACGTGTGACACTACCAGAGCAAGCCTCGGCCAGGGGGCCCGACGCGCACCCGCTGCGCAGTACGCTTCGCCCCTACATCAGCACTCAGAACGCTTTGCCGCTCGCTGATTTCCTCACGCTGATCACCGCTGCTCTTGTCGGCGCGTGCCGAGAACGCTAGCCTTTTTGCCCCGATGGCCCGCATTCTGCTCGCGACACCCGAAGGCCAGCAGGTCGTTGAGTTACGAGACCACAACTCGCTCGGGCGCCATCCAAGCAACACCATTCAGCTTCTCGACAAGATCGTGTCGAAGGAGCATTGCATTCTGGAGCGTCGCACCAACGGCTTCACCCTGCGTGATCTCGGTAGTCTGAACGGAACGTACATCAATGGCGAACGCGTCATTGGCGAGCAAGACCTCAAGCACGGCGACGACATCGCGCTGGGCGCCACTCGCGCCCGTTACGACGATGGCTCGGGTCGGCCGTTACCACCTCCCCCGGTTTACGGCGTTGCCCAGCAAGCGCCCCCAGCTTCGGGCTGGCAACCCGCACCGCCTCAATCTCAACTCGGTGCACCAGCTTCCAGCGTTGGTTCGCAACCGTATGGGCAACCCGCCGCGGGCCCACTCTCGCCCCAGCAAGCTGGCCAATTTCCTGGCGGCCCGAATTTCGTAGCCGCTCCCGGCTTCACCGCCACGCCCGGATTCGCTCCATCACCCGGTTTCTCGGCGGCACCGATGCACACCGCACAAATGCCGCAGGTGCCCGCGCCCGCTACGCGCGTGGATGTGAACGACAAGGCGCGTCAAATCGGCACGCAGATCGCCGCCACCGGCAAGGGCTTCATGCCCTACGACAAACTCGCCGGAAACACCGATCAGCTGGCGCAAGACTACGAACGCCTACGGCTCAGCCACGAGCTGTCGCGCGAGATCGCACTCGAGCGTGATCTGCCGACCCTTTTGAACAAAATCCTGCTCACGATTTTCAAATTCGTGCGCGCCGATCGAGGCGTCATCTTCCTGATGAATCCGCAGGGTGAGCTAGTTCCCGGTGCCAGCCAGCGGCGCGATGGAACCGATGCGCCAATCCCCGTTTCGTCCACGATCATGAATCACGTGATCAAGGAGCGAGCGACGGTGCTCACGCACGATGCAGCCATGGATTTCGCAGCGTCGAAGGGTAAAAGCATGATCCTAAATCGGATCAGCTCGGCGATCGTGGCGCCGCTCTTGCACAACAACGAAATTTTGGGCGTGTTGTGGCTCGATAGCGAGACCTTGGCTCAGTTCCAGCCGAAGGACATGGAGATCGTGACCGCGATCGCCGCCCAAGCAGCGATGTTCATCGAGATCAACATCTTGGGCAAGAAGGTGGAGCTCGAGATTGTCAATCGTGAGCGCTTTAGCCGCTTGCTGTCGCCCAACATCGCGCAACGCGTGCTGTCTGGTGAGCTCGAGGTAAAGAAGGGCGGGCAACTCGTCGGTGAATGCACCGTGTTCAATTCCGACATTCGCGGCTTCACCCCGCTCAGTGAGGGTTCACGGCCGGAAGCGTTGGTCGACCTGTTGAACGAGTATTTCGAACAAATGGTCGAGGTGCTCTTCAAGTACGAGGGGACGCTCGACAAGTTCATGGGCGACGGCATCATGGCGCTCTGGGGCGCTCCAGTCGCTCACCCAGATGACGCTCTGCGCAGCGTCAGCTGCGCGCTCGAGCAGATGGAGGCGCTGGGCAAGTTCAATCGCCTGCGTATCGAGGCCGGCTCGCAACCTCTGGCGATTGGCATCGGCATTCATACCGGGCCGTTGGTTGCCGGTTACATTGGCAGCTCGAAGGCGCTCTCGTACACCGTGATCGGTGACACGGCGAACACCAGCGCCCGTTTGTGCGGCGTAGCCAGCTCCGGACAGGTCTTGGTCAGTGAAGCTACGCTCTCCAAACTGAACGGCAAATTCGTGTACGAAGAGCTGCCGCCCGCTCACCTCAAGGGCAAGGAAAAACCGTTCCGCGTGTTCGACGTGAAGGGCTTGCACCCGAGCGTTCAGGTTCCAGTAGCGGTCGGGACCTGAAGCGCTCCACGCCGAACTGGTAGTAGCTGGGGTCGATTTCGGCGGCGTAGGCTTTGCGCTGGAGCTTTCTAGCGGCGAGCGAGGCGCTGAAAAGGCCGCCAAACGGTTCCCACACCACGTCTCCGACGTCCGTCGATGATTCGATGATTCGAGCCATCAGGTCCAGCGGCTTCTGGTTCAAATGCACCGCTCGGCCACCATCGATTTTCACCCGTTCCTCGCCTCTGACCGGGCTGCGCTGCCAGACGTTGGTCACGCCGTGCGGACAGTTGAACTTCGACCGCATACTCGCCCAGGAAGCCTCTGACACTGGTCGCACACCGTCGATCGAAAAGTAGGGCTTGCCCGCGGGATCACCGAAGCGGTTGGCGAAGTCGCTCAGCTTTTGCATCACCTCGGGCGGCGGAAAGTACCAAAGGTGGCCTTGGTCGAAATACTTTCGAGTCGCCGCGTTGTTGACGCCGCAGGCTTCGTTGGCGCGTCGCTGTGGCAAGCCAGTGCGCTTCCATTCTTCGAGCAACCACTGCTTGAGTTGTTTGCCGTGAACGCGCGCCTCGAACACGTATTGCACGCACACTTCGGTGACCACCGGGAAGCGGCGAATCTTTTGCGTGTTCACGTTGCCCGCGATGTGTCCGACGCCCTTGTTCCAAGTGTTGGAATTCACGTAGCGAAAGCCATACTTCTCCAAGATGGGATGCGCGGCGGCCCAGCCGATCTCGGAGTTCCAGAACCAGAGCGTGGTGGCCGCACTGGCAGCTTCACTCCAAGCGGCAACATGCGGTTCGTACCAGATCGGCAGCTCGAGATGGTCGGAGGTGTCACCTTCGAAACCGAGCACGCCGTACGCGCCATCGGAGACGATCGCGGTCGGCGTCGGCCATGCCGCATAACAAGAAAGGGAATCAGCGTGGTGGAGCGAGACGAAGTCGTCGGCGTAGGCCGCTGAGGCTGGCGCCGATTGACGCGCCACGGCTCGCCCCCGGCCCACGGTGCTCGGCGCCGCGGGCTTGCGAGCAGGGCCGCCCAGCTGATTGTTTCGGCTCATTTTGGCTCAAATATTAGCATCCCAAGCCGCGTCGCGGAAAGCCTTGACGCGTTGCGGCGCATGGCGCGGTCCGATTCGGAAGGCCTCGACAGCGTAACCTTCTCGGGGGAGAGTCCCGCCGGAATGGCTCACATCCTGGCCTTCGAGCGTCCCGTCGTGGAGCTCATCACGCGCGTCCGCGAATTGCGGGAGCTCGCGAGTGAAGACGACCGTTTTGGTTCCGAGCTCAAGCGGCTCGAGGACAAAGCAGCAAAGCTGGCACGCGAGGTCTTCGCTAAGCTTTCGCCAATGCAGAAGGTGCAGCTCTCGCGGCATCCGAATCGCCCGTACACGAACGACTACATCGAGCGCTTGTTCGAGGACTTCGTGGAACTCCACGGCGATCGCCGCTTTGCCGAAGATGGCGCGCTGATCGGCGGAATCGGCAAGTACCACGGGCGCAGCGTGGTCGTCGTCGGGCATCAAAAAGGCCGCACGAGCAAAGAGCAGACCAAGCGCAATTTCGGCATGCCAAACCCGGAGGGCTACCGCAAGGCCATTCGCATGTACGAGCTGGCCGAGCGCTTCAACCTGCCGATCTTCACCTTCGTAGACACGATGGGCGCCTACCCCGGCCTAGGTGCCGAAGAGCGCGGTCAGAGTGAGGCGATTGGCGCGTCGATCGAGACGATGTCGCGCATGACCGTGCCGATCATCACCAGCGTGATCGGTGAGGGTGGCTCGGGCGGCGCGCTCGCGCTCGGCGTCGCCAACCGCGTGCTGGTCTTGGAGTTCAGCTACTACTCCGTGATCACGCCCGAGGGCTGCGCTGCAATTCTCTGGAAGAGCGCCGAACGCGCGCCAGACGCCGCGGCGCGCCTGCGCATCACCGCGCCCCACTTGCTCGAGTTCGGCATCGCCGACTTGATCGTGGAGGAGCCGCCCGGCGGCGCCCACCAAGATCACGATGATGCGGCCAAACGGCTCGACCGCGTGCTCTATTCCACGCTCACCGAGCTGTCGGCGTTGTCACGCGAGGCGATCCGCGAAGACCGCTATCAGCGGTTTCGGAAGCTTGGCGCGTTCGTCGCCTGAGGCTCGCCAAGCCGCGCTAAGGCGCGGGCGCGTCGAGCGAAAATAGCTGGGTGTTGAACAAAACCACGCATTCGCTCGGCTCCGAATCGGTGACCAGCGCTTGCATCTCGCGAAAATAGCCGATGTGCAGCTCGCGCAGACGAGCCAGGTCTTTACGTGACACAGCCATCAGGTTGTAGCTGAACGTGCCGGGCACCTCGCCTTGCAGACGGGCGAGCGCTACCCTGAGCCATTCGGCTTTCAGCTTGCGGCTGCGTTCTGGATCGGCGCGCGTGTCGATGGTTTGGGTGTGATCGACCAACCAGCGCGCTCCCTCTTTACGAATTTGGTGTGCAGCGGCCAGCGTCTTCAAGCATCGCTCTTCTTCTGCACGTGAGATACCGAGCCGGCGCGCTAGCCAACCGGGGCGAGGGTGATCCAAATTCGCATAGTCGGTAAGCTCCAACGCGCGCAGCACGGCGTGCGACCAGGGCACGTCGTACGCAGCTTTGCGCGCGGCCTGCAATGTGCGCCATTCAGCCGCTGCAGACGGCAAATGCTCGAGACCGACGAAGTGCGACAAGAAATCCAGGCAGCGGAAGCTGGCTGCCTCGATCAGCGCCAGGAATTCCGGGAGGCGCGGCTCGGAGGCACCGCTCAGCCAACGCGCAATCGAGAAGCGACTGAAGCCAGAGCGCCGCGAAAGCTCGACCACATGCGTGTTGCCGCGCAGCGCGCGGAGCAACGCTGCGACGCCCGCGGGGTTGGCCAACTGCGCGGGCAGAGCGCCGGGCAGCGCCGACCCGAAGAAGCCGTCGACGCGCTGCGCTAGCGGTGCGCCCGCGCGCTCGACCATTTTCAGCACCTCCGCGGCAGTCGGAAAGCAGACTTCCGATTCCCAGCGGTAGGCGATGTTGCTGCGATAACCGAGGCGCTTGCTGAACGCCCTTTGCGAGCGCCTTCCGCGCAGAAAACGTAGCCAATCCGCCGCCAGCCGCGGGAAATTCATGTATACATGATACGCACATGAATGGGCCGTTCAAGGATATAGTTTGTGCGTATCGTGAGTTGACCTGTGCCGACTCACAGCGCAACGTGAACACAGATGGTTCGGCGTCTCAAAAGCTCTTGGGGGGTTCTCGCTGGCTGGCTGGTCGGCGCGTGCCTCGGCGGTCAAACAGGGGAACCCGCCTCCGCGGACTGCAGCAGCAGCAGCGCGGCGCCATGGCGGGTGTCGGTCAACGGTGTTAGCCCCGAACAACTGGCGCTCGCGTACCAAGGTGAGCACCGCGTCGAGCTGCATTGGTCGCAGGACCCCGTGACTGTCGCCGAACCAGTGACCTTGACGCTCGCCTATCAGGAGCAACGCGCAACGATCGACGACTGCTATGGCCCGCTCAGCGTGGCCGTCAACTTCAGCTTGTTGGCGGACGACGGTACGATCATCGAGTCGGGACAAGGCTCGCTCAGTGCTGCCCGTGGCATGCTCCAGCCCGCTACGTTCGCAGGTAGCGGTCAACATTTCCGGATCGTTGGGCACTTCAGCCAAGAAGCGGGCAAAGTGTTTGTCAATGGAACGCTCGAGCCACGCGCCGACGCGGCCACGGGTGACTCCGCGGACTTTTCGAGTGACTCTGACGAGTTTGCTGGAGCGGGAGGGATTTGATGAACCCGACATGGACGAAATGGCGAGGCTCGTGCGGCGCGGCAAGCGCAGTGTTATGCCTGTTCGTAGCGCTCGATGGGGGATGCTCGTCGATGGATTGCGCGCCATACGGCTGTGCGAATGAGGCGCACTTGAACGGCAGCGTGGTCATCTCGAGGGACGTGACGGTCGTGGATTCCCGGCTCTGCTTCGGGAGCACGTGCACGGAAGATTCGATTGATCTCGCGGCGGTCAACGCCGGCATGCCATGCGCGCTCTGGGGCGCAGGCCCCAAAGTTTGCCTGGCCAAAACGAGCGACTCAGAAATGTTCGACTTGCGCGCTATCTCCTCGGAATTCGCCGAAAACAGAGCCCCGCCGGACGTCACTGTGCAGCTCACGCTCGTCGATCACGCGAGCGGCCGCGTTCTGCTCGAAGAAACGCGAACCGCGAAGTCACGCACAACGAGTACCGACGACTGTCACGGCTGTTGGACCGCAGAAGCGACGCTGTAATATCACCAACAATCTCACGAAGTCCTGAGCCGACACGCTGCCAGAATTTCGCGGCTGCGACTCGAACCGCAGCGCGTGACGCCGAGACCTTTGAACGCAAATGGTTGCTGATTCCGCGGGAGAGGGAGGGATCTAATGCACCCCATTCGATTGTTTCGCAGATCGGTTCGCGCGCTGTCGCTCATGCTCGTGCTGTTCGGCAGCGGTGGCTGCTCGAGCGTGTATAGCGCTTGCGCCGCCTACGCTTGCTTGAATCAGACGCACTTGGACGGCAGCCTGACCATCGCCGAGGAAGTGACCCTCGTCGATGTGCAGCTGTGCGTCGACGGCGTGTGCCAAGACGGCTCGATCGATCTGATGGCTGCCGACGCGGGCACCCCCTGTGTTCGCTGGGACGGCGTGTCCGAAGTTTGCTTGGAACGAGCTGCTGAGCCGAACACCTTCCAACTGCGTTCCGCCGGAAGGCCCGACTACCAGGGGGCACCCCACGACACGTCCATCCAAATCGTAATCACCGATCAGACGAGCGGGCGTATACTCCTCGACGAAACGCGGAGCGCAAAGTCTCACGTCACCCAGAGGGATGACTGTCACCTGTGTTGGACCGCGGAAGCCGCGCTCTAACCCAGAGACCAACAACCTCACGAAGTCCTGAGCCGGCACGCTTCCAGGATCTCGCGGGTGCGACTCGAACCGCAGCGCGTCACGCCGATTTCACGCGCGGCGAGCACGAAGTCCAGATCGCGCACGCCACCCGAGGCTTTTATCTGCACCTTGTCCGGGGAGTGTGCGCGCATCAGCCGCAAATCATCGAGCGTGGCTCCCGATGTTCCGAAACCGGTCGAGGTTTTCACCCAGTCGACCCCGAGCTCGCCGCAGATCTCACACAGCCTGATCTTTTGCGCATCGCTCAGGTAGCAATTCTCGAAGATTACTTTCAGCTTCTGCCCGCGGCCATGCGTCTCTGCGAGCACCGCAGCAATTTCTGCGCGCACGTAGGCCCAATCACCGCTCAGGGTGTGGTGCAAGTTGATCACCATATCGAGCTCGGCAGCGCCCTGCTGGAGCGCGATCTTGGCTTCTGCCACCTTCGCGGCTGTCGCTTGCCCGCCGTGAGGAAAGCCGATCGTGGTGCTGGCTTTCACGTCCGAGCCAGCCAGTGCCTCGGCGCAGCGCTGCAAATACGAGGGCACCAGGCAGACACTGGCCACGTCGTACTCGAGGGCCAAACGAATGCCAGCTTCGAAGTCAGCCGCCGTCATCGTCGGCGCGAGCAGCGAATGGTCGATCATTTTGGCGATTTCGCGATAGCTGAAAGGTGCGCTTGGAGTCATGACCGGCGACAGATTCTGCCATGAAATCGGAGCCCGTTGTGTGCGCCGGGTGTCGCCGGGCGAATCAAGCGGTGCCTATGGTTTGCCTTGCCCGGTCGCCAGGTGACACGTGGCGCACGTGCCCAGAAGTCCGGCGTACAGCGCTGCTCGATCCCTCGGGGTCTCTTTCAGCGAAGCCTGGCTGGAAAGCGACTTGAAATCTTTGGCCGCGCTGCGGCCGTAGACGCCGCCACGTTCCAGCACCTCGGGCGGAAAGGGATCCCCTTGAAGCGCCTTGGCGCCCGCCTTCCACGCCGCGCTGGAAGGCACGTACAGGCCTTCCCAAAGTCGCTCCATCGCCCATGAATGGCGGGCCATGCGGCTCACCACGGAAGTCCCGACAGCCGGCGCTTCGCCCACGTTGACCTTCGGTCCGCCCTGGCTTTCGTGGCAGCCGCCACAAGCCACACCTATGTCTGCGGTCCCCGCGGCCGCTTCGGCAAGATCCGAACTGTTCTGAACTCGCTGCGATGCGGTCCGCATGCGCTCCAGCGACGCGCGCCAGGCCGTGGGCAGATTGGCGATGTCCGCAGTGCCGCCCAGTGCCAACGCCGGCTGAACGGCGTCATGAGGTTTGCCGGAGACGACAGCGTGCCGCACCTGCTCCGCTTGCGTGAAGTGCTCACGCATGAGCTCCGCGAGCGGGCCTCCCGCTGCTGCCGGCTTCGACTTTGCGACTGCGAGTTCGGGCTCGGCGGGTTTCGGCTGGGCAGCGGACTCGGGCGGACTCGGCGCTGGATCGGCCTCCGCGCTCGCCGCCGTCGCGACCTGTGGGCTCGAAGGCGGAGACGTCGCCCCCCCGCAAGCCCCGAGACCAATCGCAATCGTTAGCGTGCTCAACGTTCGAGTCATCTTCATGTGGCACCTTCCTTGTCCGCAAACGCCCGTCGCGGACGGCTTCCAGCAAATGCCATGCCGTTGCAAAACGCTCGCCATTGGCGCCCCCGGCGCATATTTGGCGGTTCCGAGCACGGCGCGGCGCAATCCTTGCGTTGCCGTTCTTATCCGAGCATGCCATCCTCACACGGCAATGTTCGCTTCGAGCACGCGCACGGTTACGAGCACCACGACGACGGGAATTTCCCGGGCTTCGTCTCGTCCGCGCACGCTTCAGTAGCGAACGCTGAAAACGACCGAAAACCCGCCGGAGAACGCGGGCTTTTCGGAATCTGAAACGAGCCCCCGTTTCGCCGGCCAACGAAACGGAAAAGTCATGCTCGAATCTGATCATCGAATCCTAGGCCAACAACTCGACCTCTTCCATCTGCAAGAGGAAGCACCGGGGATGGTGTTCTGGCACCCCCGCGGCTACGCCATGTACCGCGCTCTGGAAAGTGCGGTGCGTTCGTGGACCGTCGCTTCCGGCTTCGAGGAGGTGAAGACCCCGGAGCTCTTACGCAGCGCGATTTGGGAACAAAGCGGACACTGGCAGAACTTTCGCCAGCACATGTTCGCCTTCTCGGACGAGGGCAAGAGTTGTGCGATGAAGCCCGTGAATTGTCCGGGGCACGCGCAAATCGTCAAGAAGCGCTCGCTGTCACACCGTAATTTACCGCTTCGGTTGTCCGAGTTCGGCGTCGTACATCGCAATGAACCGAGTGGCGTATTGCATGGTTTGATGCGCTTGCGTCAGTTCACCCAAGACGATGGACACGTATTTCTAGCCGAAAGCGACGTAGAGCAGGAGGTGGCGCGCTTCTGTAGCTCGCTGTACGGCTTCTATCGCTCGCTTGGCTTCTCGGAGATTGCGGTCAACTTCGCAACTCGGCCCGCGCAACGTGCGGGCTCGGACGCCGTGTGGCAGCGCGCAGAGGGCGCTTTGGAAAACGCGGCTCGGCGCGCGGGACTCGCGTGTCGGCTCAAACCGGGCGAGGGCGCGTTTTACGGGCCGAAGCTCGAGTTCGAACTGGGCGATCGGCATGGGCGCAGCTGGCAATGCGGAACCATTCAGCTCGACTTCGTGCTGCCCGAGCGCTTCGAGCTCAGCTACGACGATAGCTCGGGCGCGCGCGTGAGGCCGGCCATGCTGCATCGCGCGATGGTCGGCAGCTTGGAGCGCTTCCTCGGCATCCTGCTCGAACATCACGATGGACGGCTACCCGCTTGGCTCGCACCGGAGCAGGTGCGGGTACTACCGGTGCACCCCGAACAGCGCCCCTACGCCGAGGAAGTGGTGGCGCGGTTGCGCGAGCTCGAGCTGCGAGCCGTGCTCGACGGCAGCAGCGACACCCTGGGGCGACGAGTCGCCGAGGCACATGGCTTGCGCGTGCCGCTGTTGTGGGTGGTCGGCGCGGTTGAAGTGGCCGAGCGCAGTGTGACCGAACGCCGCCCTGGTCAGGAGCGTCGAGCGCTACCCCTGCTCGAGGCGCTCGGGGGAGCCCGGCTTGCCTGCGCAGCACCCGTCCCGGGTGGGGATGGCGCCGATGCAGCGCTTGGAGCTGGCGGTGACTGACGGAGGCCCAACGCGAGATGCTGAACGTGCGGCGCGTAGCCTGCCGGGCGTCGCACGTATCAGCCCTTTTTCCGCGCAATTCGTGTTTCTGGCCGGTGACGCCGCGTAGCCCCTTGGGGCCCGCAAAACAGCGACGCGATCGGCTTGACCCACCCCAGGCTGATAGCTAGGTTCCCCCGGCTCGCGCGGCCGTTTTCCCGTCTCGCTTGCTTGATTCAGCATGGGCACCCTCGACGGCATCCGCACGATTGACGATCTTCGCTTGGACAATCAACGCGTGTTCATCCGCGTCGATTTCAACGTGCCGTTGGACAAGTCCGGCCAGATCACGAACGATGAGCGCATCCGCGCGTCGCTGCCCACGATCAAGAAAGCGATTAGCTCTGGCGCTCGCGTGATCCTCGGCTCGCACCTGGGTCGACCCAACGGCAAGCCGTCGCCGGCGCTCAGCTTGGAGCCTGCCGCCCTTCGCCTGAGCGAGCTGCTCGGACAAGACGTGTATTTGCCCGATGATTGCATCGGAGACGCGGCCAAGAAGCTGGTAAGCGATCTGCGCCCCGGCCAGCTGGTGATGTTGGAGAATCTGCGCTTTCACGAAGAAGAAGAGAGCAACGAGGAAGGCTTCGTGCGAGAAATCGCTGCCTTTTGCGACGTGTACGTGAACGATGCCTTCGGCACCTCCCACCGCGCGCATGCTTCGGTGGCAGGACTGCCGCGCCTGATGCGGGACAAGGGCATGGGCTACCTCCTGCGCGATGAAGTGACCGCGCTAGCGCGTGTCACCGAGAATCCGCCGCGACCGTTCATCGCGATCTTGGGCGGTGCGAAGGTCTCGGACAAGCTCAAGGTGATCGGCGCGTTGCTCAAGAAGTGTGATGCCATCTGCATCGGCGGAGCGATGGCCAATACCTTCCTTGCCGCGGCTGGCAATAGCCTAAAAGATTCCAAGCTCGAACAGGAGCAATTGCCTCTTGCCCGCACGCTACTCGAGCAAGCGCGTGATCGCGGCGTGCGCCTGCTGTTGCCGACGGACGTCGTGGTCGCAGAGGACAAGGACGCGAGCGCGGGTGAAGTCGTCAATGTGCGCTCGATCCCGGAGCGGCACATGGCGCTCGACATCGGCCCCGCCTCGATCAAGGCGATCGCCGCACAGCTGGCGAATGCCAAAACCGTGTTTTGGAACGGTCCGATGGGCTTGTTCGAAAACCCGGCGTTCGCAGCTGGCAGCATTGGGGTCGCGCAGGCACTGGCAGACAGCGCGGCGTTCACGGTCGTGGGCGGTGGTGACAGCGTAGCGGCAGTGGCTGCGGCCGGCCCCGGTGTGGTCGAGAAAATCAGCTTCATTTCCACGGGTGGCGGTGCGTCGCTCGAAATGATCGAAGGCCTCAAGTTGCCGGGCGTCGAAGCCCTGCGAGGAAACCAATAAAATGGCACGAAAATACCTAATCGCTGGCAACTGGAAGTTGAACAACGGGGGCCTGAAGGGCGTCGAACTCGCCGCGGGGGTCGCCAAGGCCTCGAAAGAAGTCGCGGGCCTGGTCGAAGTCGTCGTCGCGCCGCCGTTCACGGCGCTTGCCGCCGTGTCGAGCGAACTCGAAGGCAGCCACGTGGAAGTGGCCGCGCAGAACTTCTATCCGAAAGATAGCGGCGCGTTCACGGGCGAAATCAGCGCGCCGATGCTCAAAGAGTCGGGTGCCACTTGGGTGATCATCGGTCACAGCGAACGCCGTCAGTACTTCGGTGAGACCGATGCGCAGGTGGGCGAGAAGGTCGCCGCGGCGACCGCCGCAGGCATCAAGCCGATCGCTTGCATTGGCGAGACATTGGCCGAGCGTGAAGCCGGTAAGACGATGGAAGTCGTGTTCCGCCAGCTCGAGACCATCGTGCCCGAGCTGAACAAGAAGCCGGGCTTCGGTGTGATCGCTTACGAGCCCGTGTGGGCGATTGGCACGGGCAAGGTCGCGAGCAACGAGCAAGCGCAGGAAGTGCACGCGGCGATCCGCCAGCAGCTCAAGAAGACCAGCGCCGAGTTGGCCGAGGTGACCCGCATCCTTTACGGCGGCAGCGTGAAAGCCGACAACGCGGCGGGCCTCTTGGCGTGCGCGGACATCGACGGCGCGCTCGTCGGCGGCGCCGCCCTCGACGCCGAAGGCTTCGCGAAAATCGCCAAGGCAGCGCCAACCAAGAACTGAGACTCTGTCGCAGTTCAACCGGGCTTACGGACACGGGGCCGTCTCGCGATTGGCCACGTCTTTGGCGTGGCTACGCGCGTTGAGCGGAGCGGCGCTCGAGCGACGCTCGTTGTCCGCTTGCAGCCGGGAACCATGCTTCGTGCACGAAGTACGATTTTGGCGCCGAGGCGCGCCCCAGGCGCTCGCTACCCGCCGGTATTCGCAAGTCAGGGATGTGACGTATCCTGAGAATCCCGAGACCAGCCGGTGCCCGCCCGACTGATCGCTGGGCACGGGCACTGCCACGGCCACGGGATCAAGCACGATTTTGCGCACAGGGTCCTAGCGACCCCCCGATACCCAGACTAGACTCCGGAGCACAGTATGGCTGACTTTCTGCACACCCCGTTTACCGTCCTGCACATCATGGCCTGCGCCTTCCTGATCCTAGTGATCTTGATTCAGCCGGGGAAGAGCGGCGGGCTTGGCGCGCTGGGTGGCGGCGGAGCGCAGCAAGTGTTCGGCGGCAGCGGCGCTGGTAATTTTCTGACCAAGACCACTTGGGCCACCGCCGGCATCTTCTTCTTCACCAGTATCTCGCTGGCCTACCTGTCATCGTCCACGGACGAGTCGATGCGCAAGCATTCGCAGGCGTTGCAGAAGCAACACGAGCAGAACTCGCCGCTCGGTCCGACCGCGCCCACGAAGTCCGCGCCGCCCGCTGGCAGCTCGAAGTAGCCGGCCGGTCACGGAGTCGCGTGGCAATGCCCGAGACTCGGCTCCGTGAATTTCTGCCCGACGCGCGCGAGCTCGCGGTGCTCTTCGGGGCCCGTGGGCTGGCGTGCGTCGCGGCTTGGCGCTCCGGTTTTCGCGCGCTGAGTGATGACGACTACGCCCGCATCGCCATCGCGCAGCGCTTCGCTCGAGAGCCGCACTTCGATGCCAGCGGGACGAGCTGGTTGCCGGCGCCATTCTGGGCGTACGGCGCCGCGTTTCGCAGTTTCGGAACCGGCCTGGGCGTAGCGCGCACGGTCGCCATCGTGCTGGCCTTGGCGGCCACGGTCTTGGTCTACGTCGCAGCGCGCGTGCTGGGAACGACGCGCATTGCAGCGGTCGTGGCCGCGGTGCTGAGCTGCGTCCTCGTTCCCTATTCAGCGTTTCTCGGCGTTGCCGCCCTGCCCGAGGTGCCCTGCGCCGCACTCTTGCTGTTTTCCGCCGCGACCCTCGCGGCGAGCGATCCGCTCCTGCGAGCGCTGGGCGGGGGATCTTTGATCCTCACTTGCCTGTCGCGTTACGAGGCTTGGCCGGTCGCCGCGGTCTTCGCGCTGTTTTGCAGCTGGGACGCGATCAGGCAGCGTCGCGCCGGCTTGCTCGCCAGCGCGACGCTGGCGCTGGCCGGGCCTGCTCTGTGGCTGATATTGGGGCACATGACCCATGGTGACGCCTGGTTCTTCATTGGGCGGGTCACCGCCTATCGCCGAGCGTTGGGCGGCGACGACGCTCCGCTCTGGCGTCGCTTGGCGGAGTACCCGTGGGCGTTGGTCTGGAATGCGCTCGGGCTGTGCGTCCTATTTCCCATCTTTGCGTTCATGGCGCCGAAGACGCGGCAACCGGACGGGCCTCGTTATGCGCGCTGTGCCGTGACCTTGCTCGCGCTGCTAGCGTTCTTGATGTTGGGTAGCGTGCGTGACGGTGTGCCGACTCACCACGCCGCGCGCGTCTTGTTGCCCCTTTGGTTTTTCGGATGTGTGGTCGCCGGGCGCGAATTTGCTCGGCGCGCGACGGACTCGACGGGCCGCAGGCGGGTGGCGATTGTGGTCGCCGCGATCACGACCGTTCCGCTGGTCGAAGGCCTGCACTTGCCGAGTAACGAGGGGTTCGCGCAGCGCGCGCTCGAACTCGAGGCTGGTAACGCTGCGCGCCTTTCGACGAAGGTTGGCCTCGCCATCGACACCACCGACTATGGCTACTTCGCCGTGCAAGCCGGCTTCGGATCTCCGATCGGAACCAGTGTGCTCGACGATCACGATCCGCGTCGTCCGAAACCCGCGAGCCTTCAGCAGTTCAGCTCGGGCGAGGCCCTCGAAAACGCACTTCGCTCGCGCAACGCGCGCTTCGCGGTGCTGACCAGCGCGCATGCCTCATTGCTCGCACCGCGCTGCGATGAGCTGTGGCGAAATACCGGATTTGTGCTGTTTCGTTGCCCGGCGCCGGGGCGGCCGGACGCGAGTTGAGAGCACGCGGCGCTGCGCGCGCGGGATCGGCTGTTGGGATTTTTGGCCTCGCGGCGCGCTGGGGCGCGAAGGAGTGAGAGTAATTTGGCCCGATTCGGCGCGACGTGCTTACGATGCGGCGGTGCTCGGAGTACTCGGTCGACGCGGCGTAGAAGCAGGCATCAGCTTGTTCGCGGTACTCGGCTTTTGCTACGTCCCGCTCGGAGGGCACACCGGTTTCGAACACGCAAAAGCCGTCTTCAGCACCCCAGCAGCAAAACGTGCCGGCGCCGAACTACTCGCTGCTTTGCTTCGGGTGCGCGGCAAACTGACCGGCGAAGTCCAAGAGTTCGCGGCGGGCGGCCCGAATGCCACGCCTCCCCGACTGCCAGCCCCGACCCCGAAGCACGCCGGCGGTGCCCATTCCGAGCACTCGCCGCGCATGGCCGGCTCGGAATAGATCTTTCGACCCACAAAAGACCAAACCACCAGGGCTCGCTACGGAGCGCCGGTGGTTTGAGTTCCCATAAACTCTAGTCGCCCTGGAACCAAGGTGTCAACGCAATGTCGCGTCGGTGACGAACAGGGGCTGATTTGGTATCAGCAACGTCACCTTGCAAGCCCCGAGGGTTATTTGGCGGGTGTGCCGATCATGTTCGCAGGTGCCACGGTCGGATCCGGGAGCGACTTGTGATCCCGGAACAGCGTCAGCCCATAGACCAAACCCAGCAAGCCGAGGCCGAGCCCGAGCAGCTTCACGGCCAGAGGCATGCGTTGGTCAGAACTCGTCGAGCCAGACGCTGGCGAGCGGGCGCGTCCAGAAGGGCTGGAGCTCGACCGGGGCGCGGCGCTCGCGGGCGCGCGCTTGGGCAGTGGTGTCGGCACGGGCAAGCCGCGTTGGAGAGCACTCGCGGCGCGCTCCTTCTGCATGCGACGTTCGGCGCGAGACGCTCGCGAACGGGGTGCGCGCGCCATGCGTGCCCGCCCTCCGCTACGAGCGGAGAGCCTCCGCACCGCTGATGATTTCCATCAGCTCCGTGGTGATCGCGGCCTGGCGAGCGCGGTTGTAGATGAGCGTGTACTTGCCGATCATCTCAGCTGCCTTCTTGGTGGCAGATTCCATCGCGGTCATACGCGAGCCCAACTCCGATGCCTGCGACTCGTACAGCGCTCGCAGGATCGAGACCTCGATGTAAATCGGCACCAAGCTGTCGAGCAACGCCTTGCGGTCCGGCTCGAACAGAAACTCGGGATTCGACGACCATTCGTGGGCTTCTGCGTTCTCGGCCGCAGGCGCAGCGGCGGGCTGATGCACGGGAATGAGCGGCTCAGCGACCACTTTTTGGCTCATCGCGCTCTTGAACTCGTTGTACACGATGTAAATCGAGTCGACCTGGCCTTGCACGAACGGAGTCAGCACCTTGCGAGCGACGTTGCGCGCTTGTTCGATGTCGAGCTTCTCCCAAACGCCGGTCAGCACTTCCAGCACGGGCGCGTTCCGACGGCGGAAAAAATCGCGGCCCTTGCGGCCGATGGTCACGATCTTCACGCTCTGACCTGCCGCTTCGCGTTCGTGCCAGATGCGAGAAGCCGCGCGCAAAATGTTGGTGTTGAACGCGCCGCACAACCCACGATCACTGGTAATCACCAGCAACAGCACGGTCTTCTCGGCGCGCCGCGCGAGCAGCGGGTGTTCGTCCTCGGAGGCGATGGCCTCGTCGTCCCCACCCTGACCGACGACTGCCGCCAATACCTGCGTAGCTTTCAGCGCGAACGGACGGAGCGCCTGAATGCGCTGCTGGGCGCGCGTCAGCCGAGCGCCCGCCACCATCTTCTGCGCGCGCGTGATCTTCTGCGTCGACTTGACGCTCGAGATGCGCTTGCGGATAGCCTTGAGATTAGCCAATTCGGCTCACTCCTTGCTCGCGACGAACTGCTTGCCGAAAGTCTTCAGGATATCGACGAGCTTCTTCTTGATCTCGTCGGTGATCTCTTTTTTGGTGCGAATGTCTTCCCACAGGTCGGCATGCTTCTCGTCGATGAAGCGGTACAATTCTTCTTCGTAGTTGCGCAGTGACTCGACGGGCAGCTTGTCGACGTAGCCCTGGGTGCCGGCGAAGATGATCACCACCTGCTTCTCGACTGCGAGCGGCACGTACTGCCCTTGCTTGAGCAGCTCGACCAACCGCTGACCGCGATCCAGCTGGGCGCGTGTGGCGGCGTCGAGGTCGCTCGCGAATTGAGCGAAGGCTTCCATCGCGCGGTATTGCGCGAGATCCAGGCGCATGGTGCCGGCAAACTTCCTTATCGCCTTGATCTGCGCGTTGCCACCCACGCGGCTGACGGAGATACCGACGTTGATCGCGGGGCGAACGCCGGAATAGAACAAGTCGCTCTCGAGGAACATCTGACCGTCGGTGATCGAGATCACGTTGGTCGGGATGTATGCCGACACGTCACCGGCTTGCGTCTCGATGATCGGCAGCGCCGTGAGCGAACCCCCGGAGTACGGGTCCTTCTGGACTTCGAGCTCGGCCTTGTCGGCGCGCGCTTCCAGGGCAGCGGTGGCGGCGTGCTTGGCTTCCTCACCGAGGTACGCCTGGCCGTCGATGCCCTTGAATTTGGCGTCGCCGGCGGGGACGCTCTGGCCCTTCTTCACCACGTAGTAGCGCTCGGCGAGCTTGCACGCGCGCTCGAGCAAGCGCGAGTGCACGTAGAACACGTCACCCGGATACGCTTCGCGGCCCGGCGGACGGCGCAGCAAGAGCGACATCTGACGGTAAGCAACTGCTTGCTTCGACAGATCGTCGTACACGACCAGCGCGTGGCGGCCGCTGTCGCGGAAATACTCAGCGATGGTGACACCGGTGTACGGCGCGAGGTACTGCAGCGGCGCGGTCTCGGACGCGGACGCGAACACGACCGTGGTGTACTCCATGGCGCCGTGTTGGGTCAGCTTGTCGACCACCTGCGCAACGGTCGACGCTTTCTGGCCGATCGCGCAGTACACGCAGAAGACGCCTTTGCCCTTCTGATTGATGATCGCGTCGATGGCAATGGCGGTCTTGCCGGTCTGACGGTCACCGATGATCAGCTCGCGCTGACCGCGACCGATTGGGATCATGGCGTCGATCGCCTTGATCCCAGTCTGCATCGGTTCCTTCACCGGTTGGCGTTCCATGATGCCGGGCGCCTTGAGCTCGATGCGGCGGCGGTTCTTCGATTCGATCGGGCCTTTGCCGTCGATCGGTTGGCCGAGCGCGTTGACGATACGGCCGAGCAGCTCCTCGCCCACCGGCACGTCGGCGATACGGCCGGTGCGCTTGACGATATCGCCCTCTTTGACGCCGGTTGCGTCGCCCAACACCGCGATACCCACGTTGTCGGATTCGAGATTCAGCACCAGGCCGATCACGCCACCCGCAAACTCGACGAGCTCGCCGGCGAGTGCGCCTTCCAAGCCGTAGACACGCGCGATGCCGTCACCGCTAGTCAACACGGTGCCCGTCTCACTGACGAGCGCGGCGCGGTCGAAGTTCTGGATCTGCTTCTTGATGATGGATGAGATCTCGTCGGCGCTGAGCTGCATGGCGTATTTTCTCGGTGGCGGTACTAAGTCGGAGACAAAAGGTTTTGGGGTTGGGGCCCCAAAACTCGGGGGTGGGGCCCCGCTGAATTCACTTCAGCGGGCGCGGGGGCGAAGCCCCCGAAGACAGACGGCGAGTGAATCAAAGTGAGGATAGCTGGCGCTCGATTTCGGCGAGGCGGCCTTTGACGGAACCGTCGATGGTGTTGTCGCCGATGCGGGTGACGACACCGGCAATCAACGACGGATCTTGTTGGCGATCGATAGCGACCTTGCGCGAAGTTGCGCTCTCGAGCTCTTTCATCAACCGCTCGTAAAACGACTCCGGCAGTGGTCCGGCGGAGGTCACGACGGCGCGCACGACGCCCGCTTTTTCGTCCGCGAGCAAGGCTAAACGGCGCGCGATTTCCGGTAGGGAGGCGAGCCGATTGCGCGCGGCGAGCATTCGGATCGCGTTCAGGCCGACCCCACTCAGGCCGACCTTGCCTGCGATGTCGACCAGAATCGCTTGCCGTTTCTCGGGCTCGACCATCGGGTTGTCGAGCACGGCTTGGAGTTCGCGGCTGGCCGCATAGGAATCGGCAAAACTGCGGACCTGCTCGGAAAGAGCGACCACCTGTCCGGCTTCGACGCCGAGCTCGAAAATCGCCCGCGCGTATCGCTCGGCTACTGCACCGCCGCTCATACTTTTCCTCGCAACGCCGTGGCGGCGTTCTTGATCCCAGCCAAATAATCCTCGGCCAGCCGGCTTTGGTCAGCCGCCGTGATCCTCGAGCGCAGTGTGCTCTCGGCGGAACGCAGCGCGGCGCGCGACATCTCCGACATCAAGCCCTCGCGCGCGGTCTTCAGCTCTTGGCTGATCAGGGTCTGCGCATCGCGTTCCATGCGCGTGCGCTTCTCTTTGGCCTCCGCCAGAATGCGTTTGCGCTCGTTTTGGCCCGACGAACGCATGTCCTGACGGATGCGCTCGATCTCTTGGTCCAAGGTTGCGAGCTTCTGCTCGTACTCGGCCAAGCGCGCCTCGGACTCCTGCTTCATCTTGCCGGCTTCCTCCATGCCGCGCAAAATGCTCGCCTTGCGCGACTTGAGGGCATCGGTAATCGGCTTTTTGGCGAAGCGGACCAGGAGCCAGTAGAGGACCGCGCTGTTCAGCAGCATCGCGCCGAACGGCACCGGGGTGCCCTTGGGGCGCCACAAGATGCTGGGCTCGACGTCATCTCTCTCGCCCAAGAAGCCGTAGAAAAAGTTGTATTCTTCGAATTTCGGGACGTGGTGCTCGTGGTCTTCGGCGCCCTCCTCTTCGGGAGCAGTGCCGGGAGCCACCAGCTCCGCCTGGCCGCCGTGTTCGGCGGCTGGGTCGGCGGCGAAGGCCGGCAATGCCACGGTACAACCGACGGCAAGAGCAACCCCCAAAAACCAGTTTGGTAGGACTCGGACGTGCATCAGTTGATTCCCTGCCCGACGACTCGTTCCACGATCATTTGGGCCACTTTCTCGGACTCCGCGCCCACAGCGATGCGAATCGAGTTTACTTCGGCCTCGATCTTGCGACGGCCATCTTCCACGATGCGAGTCGTCGCTTCCCGCGCTTCGCGCAGGATTTCGGCTTCCAGCTTGCTGGTCTCCGAGCGAAGCAGATCGCGTTCGTCGGCTGCCACTTGCTTGACGCGTTCGAGTTCCAGCTCGTAACGTTGCAGGAGCTCGCCCGCTTTTTCCTGCAGCTGGCGAGCCGTAGCGCGCGCGCCCTCGGTTCGTTCCTCACGCAAGGCGAACACCTTGAGTACGGGATCGAACAACAGTGGCTTCAGCACCACGATCAGCACCGCGAATACGACGATCTGTAAGAGGACGGTGCGGTCGAAATCGAGCGGAACTCCACCGGCCATGGCCTTCGTGGCACCTGAAAGTGCGCTCGCGGCAGTCGCGGAAACCAGTTCTAAAAGCATGCTTCGTCTAACCTCGCTCCCGTGGGCGGCGTGATGAAGTAGCCGAAATACGGGCGAAATCTTGGTGCGCACTCAGTAGGCGCGCGCGGCTCGTACCACCTTGGCGCCGGTGTGTCTAGACCAGCGCTCGATTGCGGTCGGCTGCTGCGTTCGGCTGCGTGAGCGGTCATTCCAGCCATCCTGCACGGCTGTTTTCCAGCTCCCGGACGCCGGTTCGGTCGAGCTCGCCGGCGAGCTCCGAGTAGGCGCGACCGCTGCTGGGGTCGCACGCCTCGGGCATCACGTCCAAGAGTGGTAGGAGCGCGAACGCGCGTCGCGTCAGCTCGCGATGCGGCACGACCAAGCCCGGCTGATCGACCGTTTGGCCGGCGATGAACAGCAGGTCCAAGTCGAGGGTGCGAGGCCCCCAACGCTCGAGCCGCACCCTGCCCGCGATGCGTTCGATTTCGAGCTGCAACGAGAGCAGCGCGCGCGGCTCGAGTGACGTTTGAAGGCGGACCGCCGCATTCAGGTAGTCCGGCTGCGGGGGTCCCACGGCAACGCTCTCGTACAGCGCGGAAAACGCGGTGATTTGCGAGTGACGCTGCAAATGTCGCACAGCTTCACGGAAAAACTCCAGCCGGTTTCCTAGATTGGAACCGAGTCCGAGTACGTAGTCTTGTTCGGCGCCGGTCAACTCTTGCACGCTAGCAGCCGACTGGGCTTGCTAGCGACCTGAACCTGCCCTAGTTCGATGCCGGTGTTCGGTTTGAACGGCGGCGAGTGGTTCATCGTGACGTTCGTCACCGTGATGGTGGTTTCGGCACGCTATTGGCCGGCGCTGGGTGCGCGTATCGGCGCGCGCTCGGACGCGCCTACGGCGAATCCGAGCCATCCTCCGCCGCCAAACCAATAGCGCCATTTGGGGGGGTGAAACCGCCGCTTGAAAGCCGCTACACTCTCACCGTAGTGACATCCAACCTTGAGGCCGGCGGAGACACCGGCAACAACGAGGAAGGTGGCTCGCTCATTTTCGTGAGCGACGCCTCGGCGGAAGCCGAGCGTCTCACGACCGCCTTGCGAGGCCGCGGCTATCCGGTAATCGACGTTCCACTCGGACTGCTCGTCAGCCGCGTCGCGGTGCAACGGCCTTCACTGATTTTGTGTGACGCCGACGCGACTGGGGCGCTCGAAACGATCCAACGAGTTCGCGAGACCCCCGGCGGCAACCGCATCGACGTGCTCTTCCTCGGAGAACCTGGCCGAACCGTCGAACAGAATGCTGCCGCCCTTCAGCAAGAGGCCAGCGGGGTGTTCGTGCGCCCGGTAGACGAATTCATCTTGCTACGCAAAGTCGAAGCACTGATCGGTGCGCCTAGCGGTCGGCACGACTTCAACCAGCGCAACACCGCCGCGAGTCGCGCCCCAGTGTTGGTCGCGGCGACGCGGCGACCGTACCGTTACGATGCGGGAAAGACCGACTCACCTCGAGACACGCCTTCGTCACCTTCTTCGCCGTCGGCGTCGGCACCGGTCCACGCAGCGGCGGCGACTAGTCCGGGGACCGAACCCGGTCCGCCGAGCGTGCGGGCGTCGGAAGCGGCGCCCGACAGCCAGCCCTATTCGAGCCGGCCATCGGCGTCGAGCCACCTCCTGCCACCGCGCCCGGCAGAGCTGCCGCAATCCAAGCTCAGCCCCGCCCTCGAATCGTTGCTCGCGACCGCCGAGCGACGCGTGCTCTCGGTACGCAATTCGTCGCTGCCGCCTTCCGATCGTCTCTCGCCTGAAGCCGAGTTGGAAGCCATCCTGCCAGCAGACGTGTTGGACGCGTTGGACGAGCCGCTCGACTTCGACGACGACGACGACGACGACGACAGCTCGATCGGGACCCACAACGGCGTAGAAGCCGACCCGGCTCCACGCTCGACCACGAAGACCACCGGTGCCGGCACGGCAACGGGCGGCAGCAACTCCGCAGCCGAAGTCCTCGACTCGTCGCCGCGCAGCGCGCGCGAGAAAACCGCTGCGCCGCACGGCAGCAGTGATCTGCCGCCTTCGCAGACTCCCGAATCACAGTCGTCGCGCGCAACCGAACCGCCGGTGACGCCGCCGCGTCACACTTCGCGCATGCGCAGCGAGAGCGTAGCGCCAGCACGCCCGGCGCTCGAAGAACCGGCTGTCAGCCGGTCACCGAACTCCCTCGGCGGCACCACGGCGCATGGCCCGATCACAGACATGCCGCCCAGTGTGGCAGCGGCGCAGTCGGAATCTCAGGCCTCGGTGTCGACCGCGCCCCCTGCCCCACGCTCCTTTGCCGATCGCCGGCCGCCCGACTTCAATGCGCCGCCGGACCCGCCCGAGCGACGCCGTGAACCTCCGAAGCTCGATATCCCGGCCTCCCTCGGCGCCGGCGACGCCGTGCGCGCGTTCGCGCGCGTCGTGGGCGCGCGTTACACTGGTGCTCTTGCCTTCGAAGACACGACCGGCATACGGCGTGTACTATTCCGCGACGGTGATTTCGTGACCGCTGCCTCCGGCGCGGACGGCGAGTCGTTAGTCGCGTTCCTGACGCAGAGGGGGGACCTGCCCGCAGAGGTCGCTGCCCGTATTGGCCGTAAGCTCCCCCAGTTCGGCAGGCATGCGGGTGCCGCGTTGATCGCTCAGGGGCATCTCCGGCAAGACGACCTGTGGCCCGTGCTGCGTGCCCACGCCGAATGGCTCGTGGGTCGGATCGTGCTGCTCAGTAGCGGTGCAGTGAGCGTGGAGGGCGATGTGCCGGTGCGTCTGCAAGCCGAGCCCGCGGTCTTCGGTGGCGCGACAGGTGCCGAGGTCTTGGTCGAGATCGTGCGTCGTGCCGTTTCTCCGGAGCAAGCGCTGCAGCGCCTGGGCGGTCCGAACACCGTATTGCAAAAGGGAGACAACTCGAGCTTGCTCGGCGAGTGCGCGATCGCCGATGCCGAAGCGGACATCGTGCGCTCGCTCACGGAGGAGCCGCTCGCCGAGACCCTGCGCCGGGCGGGGCACAAGGATTTTGCAGCAGTGCTTTACGTGCTGGTCGAGTTGTCCGTACTCGGTCGAGCCAGCGGCGAGCGGCGTCCTGCGCGCGAGGCGCAGGAAAAACGCGCCGCAAAGCCCGACCATCTGGATCACGCAGCGCTCCGCGCGCGCATCCTTTCGCGCAAGGCCCTGAGCGAAGAGGGCGACTACTTCGCGCTACTAGGAGTCGCGCGGAGCGCCACGAGCTACGATATTCGACGCGCCTATGGTTCGCTGAGAGACGAATACGATCCGAGCCGAATTCTGACTAGCGAGACCGTCGACTTGCGCGGCGATGTGGAATTGATCCTGGAAGTGCTCGCGGAAGCCTTTGAAATTCTCGAAGACGACCTGAGACGCGAACGCTATCGACGCGCGCTGGACGCAAGCCCGTAGATCGAGCGGGCCGTGTAGCCGCTCGATTCCAGCGCTCTGGGAAAAAGACACTCGATAGTGTTGTTCGCAAGTGCGCAACTCGCGCACGGCAGGCGCCGCGCGCCCGCGAGCACCGGCTCCGTGCGGACGATTCAAAAAATCCGCGACCAAACAAAAACGCAACGGTGTTCACACAACTGACAACCCAAGTGTGTTATCGCGGTCCACGATGGGGATGGCCTTGGAGATGACATGTCACAACAGAACGTTGCGGAAACAGCATTGGATCCCTGCGATGACGAGAGTGCTCCGCAATCATACATAGCCGAACTCAATCCGAAACGAAGTCGGGAATCGAGTCCGCCAGAGTCCGGCGTGGTCGTGGCGGCCGCTGCGATCGAAGCCAATCTGCCGGCCGCGCATCGCTTGGTGCGAGCATTGGTCGCCGCGGGAGTGGACACGTTCTTCGGCATCCCCGGCGGCCCAGTGTCCCCGGTGTTCGACGCGATCTTGAATACCGAGGGCGCGCGGCTGATCGAATCGCGCCACGAGACCTCGGCCGCGTTCGCGGCGGCCGACTACTACCGCGCGTCTGGTCGCGTTCCAGCAGTCGTGGTGACCGCCGGCCCGGGCGCGACCAACGCCGTCACTGGCGTCGTCTCGGCGCACCTCGAGCGCGTGCCCCTACTAGTCATTTGTGGGGATGTCGCCTGGGCGGCGGAAGGCGGGCGCTTGTTACAAGACAGCGGGCCGGAAGGCATCGGGATCGAGAAGATGCTGGGGCACGTCACGCGAGCCACAATCCGCGTGACACAAGCCAAGACGGCTACTGCGCAAGGGCTCGCAGCGCTCAACGCAGCAAAGAATCCGGTCAACCCCGGACCTGCACTGCTGGTCTTGCCGATTCAGCTCGGCCGCGGCCCGGTCCCGCTCTCGCTGGTAGAGGCTCCTGCCGTTCAGTTCATGGCCCGCGCTTCCGCTCAAGCCGTTCAACAGACCGCAGACTGGCTGATCGCCGCCGAGCGCCCGCTGCTCGTGGTCGGCGCCGGCTGTCGTGCGCATGCAGCGACCATCCGCAAACTGGTGGATTCGTTCGACATCCCGTTCGTGACCACCCCCCAAGCCAAGGGCCTGGTCAGTGAGCTACATCCACGCTCACTGCGACACGGCGGGCTCGCGGCCTCGCTCTGGGCGCGCCAATACATCGGACAGGGCGTGGACGCAGCGCTCGTTTTGGGGACTGATTTGGACGACTGCTCGATCGGTCCGACACGCTACATCGCCGAAGGCGGGCGGCTGGTGCACGTGGACTTGAACGCAGCCGTGATCGGTAGAAACCTGCCGACCGCACTGGGCGTCGTCGCGGACCTCGGCGCGTTCGCCGAGGATCTCCAAGCGCTGGTCGTGGGCGAAGGGCTGCGGCACGGAAAGTCGCCTGCGAGGCTGCGCGAATTGCGCCATGGCTCGCCCTGCGAGCACGCGAATTTTGCCACGGATTCGAGCCCCCGCATCACCCCGCAGCGCGCAATCGCCGATCTGCAGGCCGCCGTTCCGGAGAACGCCGCGTTCATCAGCGACATCGGTGAACACATGCTGTTCGCGCTGCACTACCTGACTGCCCGCTCATCGGACAGCTTCACCATTCACCTCGGTCTGGGCAGCATGGGCTCGGGCATCAGCGGCGCAATTGGCCTCGCGCTCTCCGATCCGGAACGTCCCGTGGTGTGCGTGTGCGGGGACGGCGGCATGCAGATGGTCGGCATGGAGGCGCTGGTCGCGCTCAAGTACCGCCTGCCGATCGTCTTTGCGGTGTTCAACGACGCCCGCTACAACATGGTGTACCACGGCTATCGCCACGTGTTCGGGCGCGAAGCCGCGTGGGAATCTCCTTGGACCGATTTTGCAGCGTGGGCACGCTCGATGGGCATGGCAGGGCTTCGTGTAAACCACCCCGGCGAGATCACGGCCGAACAGCTCGCGCGCTTGCGCGCCACGCGGGTTCCCGTCGTGCTCGACATTCGCATCGACCGCGACGTGAAGCTCACCGGTGGTGGGCGGAACGAAGCTTTGCAGCACATGTCGATGCAAACCAAGGGGACCGGCTAGTGCACGCTCGCATCGCCGGTCTGGGCCAATGGTTCCCGGAGCGCGTCCGCAGCAACGCCGACTGGCCGGAGGCGTTCAGCGCGGCGAGCCGCATGAAACAGGGTGATCGCACGCTGGTCGACGTGCCCAGCGACGAGCGCGACCCCACACTCCGTATCGTCAAGCGCTATTTGGCCGAGGAAGAAAATGACCCGTTTCTTGGCGCGCGCGAGCGACGCGTCGCCGACGCGAGCATGACCTCGGCGGAAGCCGAAGCCAACGCGGGCCGAGCTGCGCTCAGCGACGCGGGCATCGAAGCGAGCGAAGTCGACGCCATTTTCTCTTGGGCACTGGTTCCGGATCGAATCATGCCCAGCAATGCTTGCCGCGTCGGCGATCTGCTCGGTGCCAAGCGTGCGTGGTCTGCCAGCGTAGACGCTGCTTGTGCCAGCCCGATCACGCACTTGAACCTGGCCGCCGCGCTGATCGAGTCCGGACGCGCGCGCACGATACTGCTCACGCAATCGCACTTGGCCACGCGCACGTTCGCGATGTCTCATCCGGCAGCGCCGAGCGTCGGTGACGGCGCAGCGGCGGTGCTCGTCACGGCTAGCAAGCTTCCGGGGATCTTGCACACCCACAGCGTGACCCACGGCGAGCATCACGACGCGGTCGTTTGGTGCCGAGGCAAGAGTGACGAGAGCGACCCTCCGTGGTGGGAACCTGGGGGTGCTCTGGCGATGGGTAGCCGCTCACCCGATGCGACTCGGACGCTGATGCAAGACACCGTGCCGACTGCCGCGCACACCGTGGCCGAACTCGCGCAACACGCGGGTTTTGCCGTGGATTCGATCGACGTGCTGCTGAGCGTCCAGCCCCGGCGCTGGGTGCCATTGGCGATCGCCGAAGCGCTCGGTCTAAAACCGCAGGTGGCGACCGAGACCTATCGGCGCTACGCCCATTTGGGAGGCGTGGGCCCGATCGTCAATTTGATCGCCGCACGCGACGCGGGCAAGCTCCACGAGGGCGCGCGGGTCGTGATTTACGCGCAGGGCGCGGGCTTCACTCGCGCGGCGGCGGTCGTGAGCTGGTAGAGCGCTGATTGACCAAGTTGGCGAGCGCAGCCCACAGGACATTTGCACTGACGGGCTTGGTCAAAATGCCGTTCATGGTCTCGGCCACGAACGACCGATAGCGTTCCCGGGTGGCGTCCGAGGTCACGAACACGGTGCGTGCAGCGAGCGCCGGTCGTTCACGGCGCAGCCACTCGAACAGCGCGCGGCCGTCGACCTCGGGCAGCGCGATCTCGGTCACGACGGCGTCGGGGCTCGAGCCAGAGCTGAGCAGGTCGATCGCCTCTTGGCCGTCACTGGCCATGATCACGTCACAGGAGCTTGCCAGCATACGCGCGTATGCTTTCAAGATCCGCTCGTCGTCATCGATCACGAGTACGGTGTGGCGCTTGCTCAAGGGCCGACGCACCGCCGCGTCACGGTTCTGCAGGTAGGCCTTGCGCATCGTGGCGTGATCGGGGAGCGGGAGCAGCGCGATGAACGTCGCGCCAGAACCGTGGACACTTTCTACGATCAGATCGCCGCCCAAATCACGCATGATCGAGCGTGAAATACTGAGGCCGAGACCGGTACCCAATCCAGACCGCTTGGTCGTGAAGAACGGATCGAAGATGTGCGACAACGCCTCAGAGGCGATACCAGGACCGGTGTCGGAGATGGAAATCGCGACGAACTCCGTATCGGCGCGTGTCGTGATGCGAACGCGGTGCACTTCGCGCTCGACGTCGTTGATGGCGTGAGCCGCGTTGATCAAAATGTTGACCAACACTTGCGTCAAGCGCCCGTGCGGCACCACTACCCGCGGCAGGGCACGTGCGTAGTCGCGCTCGATGTGCGCCACCATGCCGATCTCGCGCCCCACTAGCCGCAGTGCTTGGTCGACGACATCGTTGGCATCGAGCATCTGCGCTTCTTCGCGATCGCCATCGGAGCGAGCAAATACCCTCAGGTCACGGACCACGCTGCCAATGGCCGACGACGCGGCCAGCATTTCTTCGAGTAGTTGGCGACCCTCGACGCGCGGCGCGCCTGTCAGCGCGAGGTCGTGCAGCATCTGCACTTGTTCAGGCGTGGCACCCCAGCCACGCGTCGCCCATACATTCAACTCGTGCACGACGTTGGCGAGTGGCGTCATCAGAGCCATGCAAGCTTCGATGCTCAGCTGGAGCGCCATCAGCGGATTGTTGATCTCGTGCGCCACGCCAGCGACGAGCGTGCCGAGCGCCGAGAGCTTCTCGGTGTGCACCATCGAGGCGCGACTGTGTTCCTGCCCCTTGCGCAAGGTTGCCCGCAGCTGGGTACGATCGAAAAAGCCATGAATTGCCCGGTCGTCCGCCGCCGGCCAGACCAGCACCTCATCCGCCCCGTGCGACAGCGCGTCGAGCGCCGCCACTTCGTCCACGGCCACGAAGCCGAGCGGTGCACCGCCTACGCGCTGGCGTAGCCTTGGCAGGAGCTCGGCTGCTACACCGTCGACGACCAAGATTTGCGTGTCATGCGTCGCATAGCGATCAGCGAGGGTGGCCGAAATGCGGTTAGCCGCCGCCGGGCTGGGAGCGAGCACCCATACGCCGACTCCGCCTTCTGTCTCGGGCAGGTTTGGCTCGTCGTTCTTGGTCACGGAACCCGCTCGCTGCTCCTCCTCCACTCTTACCACGTGATCGTGGTCGAGCCGTCGAATCGATTGAGCAATTTCGTCTCCAACTTGGCTTCGATGCCGCACGCCTCGTACGTGCCCACGGCACCGCCGGAAATGGCCGACTCGATCCAGAGGTACTCCTCCCGGTACACCATCTCCACCGCGCGCGGACCGTGGCGGACGATCTCCCAGTGCCCGTATTGATAAGTCTGCCGTCGTGCGGCGAGTGCCTGCTCGGTGAGCCGGACGGGATCGTGCGAAAGCAGACGCAACATGGTTCGGCCGAGCAAACTGGCGGCGAACGTGGTCGCATTGGTGCGCCAAATGTCGTGCATGCCCTCGTGCACCTTCTCCGGCGAACGCAGCGACGCGCCGGCGATCGCCAAGCGAATCATATAGTCACGCAATGGATACATTCGAATCGGCGACCAACGCTCATTGTCGAAACATTCGCGATAGAGCTGAGGGCGACCTGCGCGTTGCAGCACGGTTTCGAGCGACCGTAGGTAAAGCCCTCTCACGAGCGCCGACGGGGGCACGACTTCGAGGCGGCTCACGAGGTCGCAGTAGGGCGCGACGATCTGGATGGCGTGTTCCACCGGGCGATGCCGAAGGCTGAGGGGGTCGATGGCCGCCATCTGGTTCTGGGGGGTTTCGGTATCCGGTGTTCTGCTCAGCGCCTCAAAAAATATCTTCGTCGATCCGAAGAGGTAACACGATGGGCGGCCAAAAGTGAACTCGTTCGACCGCGCGCGCTCGCCCGCCCCCTCGCCCGCCCCTCGCCCGCCGCTCGCCCGCCGCCCTGCGCCCCATCCCACCGGCCCGCCCGCGCCCGCGCCCACCCCACCCGTGCGAGTTACGGACACATTCATCCAGCGCCCCATAAGCCCTCGTTAACGCAGCCCTCCGGTCTTCTCTCCGCGTCCCTGCGCCCTGAAATCACGACCGGGCGGCCAGCCTGCCCGTGACACCCGGTTGCCTTTGCCCGAGCGGCGACCGGCGGGAAACGCCAGCTGCTGCGGCTCGCGCTACTCGGCGGCGCTGCTGGCCGCCGCGTCGAGCACATCGCATTCGAGGTTTTCTCCCTCGACCGACAGCAGCAAGATGCTCTTCGGATGCAGTTCACCGCGCAGGATTTTCTCCGCCAAAGGCGCTTCCACCAAGCGCGCGATGGTGCGCTTCATCGGCCGCGCGCCGAGGGTCGGATCGAAGCCGCCGTGGTCGAGCAAGAATTCGACGACGTCAGGGCCGAAGTCCAAACGCAAGCCGCGTTGCGCGGAGAGCGCACGGCTGACGCCTTCGAGTAAACGGCGGGCGATCTCGCGTACCTCGTCGCGGGCCAGCGGCGCGAACACCAAGACCTCGTCGATCCGATTGTACAGTTCGGGAGCCAGCGCGCTCCGCGCCGCAGCCACCACGCGTTGCTCGAGATCGGCGCGGTCTTGCGCGTCGTTGCCGAAGCCCACGCGGCGACGAGGTGAACTGCCGCTCTCCTCGGCCCCCAGGTTCGATGTCATCAGAATCACGGTGTTCGTGAAGTCGACCGTACGGCCGCGCCCGTCGGTGAGCCGCCCTTCGTCGAACACGGCCAAGAATGAAGTGAGCACGTCGGGGTGCGCCTTTTCCAGCTCGTCCAGCAGAATCACCTGATACGGTCTTCGGCGCACGGCTTCCGTGAGCTGGCCGCCCGCCTCGTGCCCCACGTAGCCGGGCGGCGCGCCGATCAAGCGCGCAATCGCGTGCGGCTCCGAGAACTCGGAGAGATCGACGCGCGTCATGGCCGTATCGCAGTGGAATAAGACCTCCGCGATGGCCTTCGCGCTCTCGGTCTTGCCCACACCGGTGGGCCCCAGCAAGAGGAAGGTACCGATCGGGCGGCGCGAGCCGAGACCGGCCGCGTTACGCCGCAAGATACGCGCAATGCGTCGGATCTGATCGCCGTGGCCGACCACGCGTTCAGCCAGGATTTCTTCCAAGCGCAGCATGCGATCGCCGTCCGCTTCGAGCAGGCGATCGACCGGCATGTCGGCAAGCTCGGCCACGACCTCGGCCACGCTTTCTGCCGTGACCTCTGCCTTGCCGCGACGACGCGTGCGCGCACCTGCCAAATCCAAAATCGAAACCGCTTTGTCTGGCAGGGCGCGCCCGGGCAAGTAGCGAACCGACCAACCCACGCCCAGCGCCAAGGCTTCGGTCTGATAGCGAACCTGATGATGAGCTTCGAGACGTGGCTTGAGCGCATCGACGATCAGGTACGCTTCTTCACGGCTCGGCTGTTCGACTTCCACCAGCGAGAAACGACGCGCCAAGCCTGCGTCCGCCGCCAAGGCCTTTTGAAAGTCTTCGGGCGTGGTAGCACCGATACACGGCAATTCACCGCGCGAAAAGGCGATCTTGAGCTCAGAAGCGATCTCTTCCGCGGCCTCGCCGGTGAACAGCTGATGGATCTCGTCGAAAAAAATCACGACCCGACCTTTGGCCGCGAGTACTTCCTTGCGCAACGCACCGACGCGCGACGCGAGTGCGCCACGCACGCCCGTGCCAGCCACCAATTCACTGACGGGGATCTGAACGATCACGCGGTCGTCGAGCGACAGCACGTCTTCGGCGGCCGCGATGCGCTGCGCGAGGCCGCGCACGATGCTCGTCTTGCCCACGCCGGCGATGCCGACCAGGCAAGGATTGTTGCCCTCGCGCTTGGCAAGCACGTCCAGCGCCTGTTCGATCACGGCGTCTCGCCCCACCACCGGATCGAGTTCGCCGCGAGCAGCAGCCAAGGTGAGGTTTCTGCCCAAAGACGTCAGAGTCGGGAACTTCTGCGGATCGAGCTCGAAGCGCTCCCACGGTTCTGGCTCTTTGTGCAGCGGTTTTTCGAGCAACACGGGCGCAACGGCGCGGGTCAAGCTGACGCGTTGCGCGCTGCTGGGTAAAGCCATCACGGGCACGACGACTCCTGCGCCGCGTGGCTCGGAAGCGGCGGGGACACTCGATGAACTGCCGTCGCTGCTCGGCGACTTGCGCGGGGGCGGGTACAGCGGCACCTTGACGGCCGTGGAGACACGTCGCGGCGCAGGCACTGCCGCTTCACGCGCTTGTTCCGGCGACGCACGACGGCGACCGACCAAACCGAGACCGACTTGGACGGCTTGCGTCCGCAGCCGCGAGGTATCGACGTTCAAGCCCTCGAGCACGCGACGAGCCGAGCTACGGGGCTCACCCACCAACGCGACGAGCAAGTGAACTGCCGCCGCGTCGCCGTCGCCCATGCGGCCGGCGATCTCACGAGCCCGCTGCAGGCACGCCTTGATCGGATCCTCGAGCTCCTCCTCGATCCCGCGCGCCGCGCGAAGCAGTTCTTCGACGCCCAACTTGCGCTCGCGGAGTAGATCGCAGGCGGGGCTCGGACGCGCGGCAATCGCCGCCAGCAGGTGCGCACTGGAAGCGCGCTCTTTCTGCTGTTGCGCGAGCTCATCCGCGATTCGTCTTACGAGAGCTAGTTCGGACTCGAAGCGGCCACCGGTCATCACCGAACCGATCTGCCCGGAATCGATAAAACGGCCAACTTTTCCAGTGTTTGGCCGGGCGGCCCGGGCGGCCGCCTAGCGACTGAACAGTTCGCGGGGCTCCGCGTAGTCCCAAACCGTGAGCCGACTGGCTCCGCCCACCGCGACCAACGGCTCGAACCCGGAAATCGCGAGATTTTTGTCTTCGACCAGCGCGGGAAGCCAATCCTCCTCCGCGCTCGGGGCCACGGCGGGCAGGTCGCTCTCGAAGCGCGGCCGGCCATCGAAGTCCGTGACCAGCAGCGACCAGCGCCGAGCTTGCCCCGGTTGAGGGTTGCTCACCAAAACGAAGGCCAGCGCTTCGGTGTTGGCCGTTGCGGCATAAACCGGTGCGGGCAGACGGAAGCGGGCGATCACGGCCAGGCCCCTGGTCAGGCGCAGACGGAGCACCTGACCAGCTTTGCTTACCGCAAAGAACTCATCGAGGCGTATACCGGGCAGCAAGCGAACCGCTGGATCGTCGCCGGCTGGAAAGGGGAACTCGGCGCGGCTCCCGCGAGGCGCCTGACGTAGAAAGCCTGCCGTCGTGTGGCAGACGATCGCGCCGTCGCGCAACTGGGTTATCGGCTGACCACAACCTTCCAAGTGAAAGCTGGCCTCGATCGGTAGGATCGGCCCGGGCTCGCTGAGGAAGGGGTACCAGTCGAGTTGTTCAGCCATTGGGTAATAGACGTAGAAGTGGCTCGGGTCCTCCAAATCGGGCAACAGTAACGAAGCAGGCAAGAACGTTACGTGAGCGAAATGCTTCGCCACCTTCGCACGCGGGTCGAGGCGCGCGCCGCCCGACGCGCCGATTGCGAACAGCGAGCCATCGACGCCGTGAGCCACGGCCCGCACGGTCCCGACGCTCGCCTCGGAGATCACCTGTCCCTGCTTGGTGTCGCGGAAGGTCGCTTTGTCGATGCTCGCTTGCAGCAAGCGCCCAGTACCGAACGCCAAGAGTGCGCTCTGCACGGTCGGTGGAGCAATCTCGAGGTGCCGCTCTCGCAACGAGCGCAGCGTTTGAACCACTGCAGGCGGCAGCGGAGCGGGATTCGCAGCGGGCCTCGGCTTTTCCGCCGCGACTTCGCCAACAATTGCGGAGCCCAGACCGCTCAGCGCGTGCGACGGCGCCCGGCGTTCTGCCTGTTTGCCATCGGCATGACAGGCGCTGAGCGAAGCCAGGCAGGCGGTTGCGACTAGCGCGCGCCTGATTGTTCGCCTGGCGCCCATGAGCTACGTTGACTTTCCCGCCCGGTCACCCCAGAGCGCAAGCACAATGTTCCGCAATTCTTCCTTCGCTGAGGTCCTCGGACGCAAGGCGGCACGCTTCTCGCTACCGCTGCTCGTCTCGCTCGCCTTCGCCAGCGCCGCCTGTAGTCGTGTCACACGTACCAAGCAATGCCGGGCGCTGATTGCTCAAATCAATCCGGCGCTCGATGATGTGCTCACCATCACCCACGGCGGTGGCAGCGGCGGCAGCGGCGGCAGCGGCGGCAGCAGCGGCAGCGCTGGCGAAGGCGGCAGCGCCGCCCTGAGCAACGGCTACATCGCGGCGGCAGGCCGCTATGAGCGTCTGGCAAAACAGCTCGGCCCGATGGAATTTGGCAGCGAGGAGATGGCCAAGCTCGTCGCTGAGTACGCCGGCATTCTGAACAGCGCGGCGGAAAATCTGCGGTCGCTGGCCACCGCTCTCGAGTCGAACAACACGTTGGAGGCCGAACGGCTCAATCGCGAGCTGGACCGCATCGGGGCACACGAACGTTCCGTGGTCGCGCGGATGGACTCCTGGTGCCAACCGTGAAGATCCCTCACTCTTTCCAAGCAGCGTCGCGAGTCCCGTGAACGTCGCTGACCGCGGCAAATCGTGGAAGCCAGCCATACTGGGCTGATCGGGCGCGGAAACGATTTCTGGCCCGCCGCCGCCGATCCCGAACTCACTGGACCGTGACGTCGACCAAGTTCCCAGTGAGCATCAGCAGCGACAGCGCGCTCCACGACTTTTGGTAGTAGATGGTGCCTGCAGTGAGCTTTTGGGTCGCCAAGGCGGCGTAGGCCTGGTCGATGAACACCTGATATTTGGCGTCGCTCATGGCGGCGACGGCGGCGGGCCCAACGAAGGAAGCTGCTTGTAAGCCGCTGACCGCACGGTCGGGGCGAGGCGTGCCGTTTAGGTCGTATCCGTCAACGATATTGGCTACGCCGACCTGCGCGTAAAATGCGCTGATCTTGGCCAAATATTGCTTGGCTCGGGCGGTGCCGAAATAGCAGTAGTCTTGCCCGACCCGGAACGGAACGCGGGTGGCGTCGTTCTGGAAATTGGTGGGCGCGCCGGCGTAGGCCTCTACCGGTTTGCCACTCGAATCACACCACGCCGGCGCCAGCCCATTGGTAGCATTGCCGCTCGTGACGTTGAGACTCCGCTCTAGGATGTCGTAGTTGGCGGCGATGACCTTGTCCCAATTGGCAACTTGGTTAGTGACCCGACCAAACACACGAAAGTAGGCCGGCGCGAAGTACGACGGGTTCGTGACGTCGACATTGCCCCATTGGTCGCCGGCCATGAGCATCTCGCCGCGCGAGTGGTCGACCTCGCTCGTCCAAATATGGTTAATGAGATCTTGCGCGTAGACAAGGTAGGTCTTGGGCAGCGAGCCTCCGCCGCCCCACTGCCGGTCGGCCACGATCAACCCCCAAGCCATGTCCACGTCGCCGTCCGTCGCCCCGCCCAGACCGCCGCTCGTGAC
>Ga0302322_100000155_pt1 | contig 46302 bp, 35 predicted proteins | sample Fen_T0_2_FD_203757 | JGI IMG/M metagenome (GOLD analysis project Ga0302322, IMG submission 203757) | Peat permafrost microbial communities from Stordalen Mire near Abisko, Sweden - Fen_T0_2 | ecosystem: Environmental > Terrestrial > Soil > Wetlands > Permafrost | place: Sweden: Abisko...
CTCGACGGCGTGGACCGGCGGCAGCAACCTGCGCAACGATGCCGTGTACGTGGGGTCCATTGGCGTGAGCTACGCCTTCACGCCCCATCTGAGCGCCAACGTCGGGTATGCCGCCGACCTGGGCCGCAACCAGCAGGACAATGCGGTCGCCGCCGATTACCGCAATTATGACCGCCAGCTGGTCTCCCTCGGCGTGAATTATAAATTCTGAACCGGTAGCGCGCAGTGAAACCCAAGCCTTCCCCATCCCCCAGTGGTGGGGAAGGCTTTTTTGCAGACCGACCGCCGCTTTAGCAGCTCAACCACTCCCAACCCACATGAAAAAAACTCTTGTCTTCCTGGCCGTTTCCGTGGCGATGATCGCTTTGGGCCTCCCGGCCCTGGCCGCCGACGAAACAGCCGTGGCCGCACTGGCCGCCGAAAGCGAAACGTTCTGCGCCACCACGATCAACAAGGCCCAGCCCACGCCGCCCGCCGTGGTCATGGCCAAGGTCAACGAGGCGTGCGCCCTGCTGGAAAAAGAAGGCCCGGCGGCTTTCCCAAAGTTTTCCGGCAAAAGCAGCGGCTTTCTGTATGAAGGCACCTATGTCTGGGTCCACAGCCTGGCGGCGGCCAAAATGCTCATGCACCCCATCAAATACAAAATGGTGGGCAACAATCTGATCGGGCTGAAGGACGCCAAGGGCAAACGCTTTTTTGTGGTGATGAATGACCTGGTCAAAGAAAAGGGCGAAGGCTGGGTGGAATACTACTGGCCCAAACCCGGCACGGAGGAGTCGGTGCGCAAAATTTCCTTTGTGAAGAAATGCCAGATGGCGGACGGCACCGAAGTGGTGGTCGGCTCCGGACTGGTCAATTTCAGCGACGCCGACGTGGCCAAACTGGAATTGCATTAAACAACAACTTGAACCACCGGCCACTGGCCGGCGGTCCGCCAAAACCATTGAAGTATGCTTAAAAAAACTATTTATCTATTAATCACGGCCGTCCTGGCCGGCCTGGCCCCGGTCAGTCGCGCGGCGGATGAGGCGGCGGCCGAGGCGCTGGCGAAAGAGAGCGAAGCCTACTGCACCAGCACCAGCAATGCCGAGAAGCCCACCGCGCCAGCCACGATCATCGCCAAGGTGAATGAGGCGTGTGCCCTGCTGGAAAAGGAAGGCCCGGCGGCCTTCCCGAAGTTCTCCGGCAAAGGGAGCCCCTTCATCTACGAAGGCACTTACACCACCGCCCACACGCTGGCCGACCATGTGTCGCTGATCCATCCGCTCAAATACAAAATCGTCGGCCAGAGCGTCACGGCGTTCAAGGATGCCAAGGGCAAACGCTTTTATCTGGTGGAGGATGAACTGGCCCAGGCCAAAGGCGAAGGCTGGGTGGAATATTACTGGCCCAAGCCGGGCACACAGGAAGTCACGCGCAAGATCACCTTCATTAAAAAATGCAAAATGCCCAACGGGGTCGAGGTCGTGGTGTGTTCGGGGTTCAATACGTTTAACGAAGCCGACGTGGCCAAACTGGAAATTCACTGACGGCGGCCAGGCGGCGGCCGGAGCGGACGGGCGGTCAACCTTGGCAACCATTAAAATTGTCCCATGCAAATGAAGTTCTTGCAGAACACGAGCATCAAGCTGCGGCTGATGTTTCTCGGGGTGCTATCCGGTTTTCTGATGGTGGCGTTGTTTGGCACCACGCGCTGGTCGGACTGGCGGGTGGAGCAGGCCAACCAGGCCATTGATTCGGCCCAGCAGATCATCCAAACGGCGAACAGCTCCATTGAAGGCTCGAGCCAGTTCAAGGATGAAGTCAACCGGCTCCAGCAGGATGTGATGCAAATGCGGCTGCTGGAAAAGCGGTTTCTCCAGACGCACCAGGCCGGGCTAAGCGCCCGGTTTCAGGAACTCGCCGGCCACCTGGCCACGGGACTCGAAACCTTGCAGCTCGCACAACTCAGCGGGGAGGCCAGGGAATATGGCGCGGACTTTGCCGAGCGCGTCAAACTGGCGGCCGACCACGACGCGTTAAACGTCAAAATGACGGAACCGCTCAAGCAGTCGGAAAAGCGGCTGACGGACATCCTGTCCGCCTTGGAAGCCAGACAATCCCAAATGCAGATGGAGGGTGGCAAACTCAAGGATGACGAACTGGAAATGATGAACGTTGTGCGCGACTGCCGGATCGTGTTCCTCCGGCTCCAGACGTTGCAACAGCAGTTCATCAACACGGGCGACCAGCAATATGTCCGCCAGTACCAGCAGGTGGCCAAGGAAGATGCCCAGACGGGGCTGCGCTCGTTGCGCGAATTTTCCATCGCCCTGAACAACACCAATTTTGTCGCCGCCAGCCGGGACATCTCCGCCTCACTGGATGAATTTGTGAAGGACATCAGCCTCTCGCTGGCGAAGGGCAACCGGGAGCGGGAGCTGGAAGCACAACTGGAAACCAGCGGGGAAAGCATGTTGAAAACGGCCAGCCTGCAACTGGCCACCGCCAACGAAAAAGTCGTCAGCCTAAAAACCGGAGCGGTGCGGGCGGACCAACAGATGCAGGCCGCGCGCACGTCGGCGACCCAAACGAAAAAATCCGCCACGCTCGCCATCATCGTGCTGGTGGTGGCCGGCCTCCTCCTGGGCGGCGGCCTTAGTTTTGCCATCATCACTTCCATCAACCGGGCCCTGCAGGAAATGATCCACCGGTTGAGCGGGTCGGTGGAGCAGACCGTGCAAGCGGCCTCCCAGGTTTCGGTGGCCAGCAAATCGCTGGCGGATGGGGCGAGCGCGCAGGCGGCCTCCATCGAGGAAACCAGCGCATCGCTGGAAGAGTTGTCGAGCATGACGCAGCGCAACGCCGAGAACGCCCGGAAATCGAATGACCTGGCCCGCGAAGCCCGGGCCGCGGCCGACAAGGGGGCGGCCGACATCCAGGCCATGGATGCCGCGATGACGGCGCTCAAGGTCAGCAGCAGCGATATTTCCAAGATCATCCGCACCATTGATGAGATTGCCTTCCAAACGAACATTCTGGCGCTGAATGCGGCCGTGGAAGCGGCCCGCGCCGGCGAGGCGGGCATGGGTTTTGCGGTGGTAGCCGATGAAGTCCGCAGCCTGGCCCAGCGCAGTGCGCAGGCGGCCAAGGAGACGGCGGCGAAAATTGAAAGCGCCATTCAAAGCTCGGCGCAAGGCGTGCAGATCAGCGCGAAGGTGGCGGAGGCCTTGCATGAGATCGTCAGCAAAACCCGGCAGGTGGATGAACTCGTGACGGAGGTGGCGACCGCCTCGCGCGAGCAGACGCAAGGCATCCGGCAAATCAACGCGGCGGTCGGCGAGGTGGACAAAGTCACGCAAAGCAACGCGGCGAATTCGGAAGAAAGCTCGGCTTCCGCCGAGGAATTGAAGGCCCAGGCCGAGGTCATGCGCGCCGCGGTCAACGAATTGATGGTGCTGGTGGGCGGCGGACCGGGTGGCGGGCCGGCGGGCGCAGCCGCAGCGACACCTGCGCGGCGGGCCACCACCCGACATTCCTTGCAGCAACCGGGCATCATCAACTGGGATGATGAATTGATGACCACGGGCGTGGCTTCCGTGGATGAGGAACACCAGCAATTGATCCGGTTGATCAATGATTTGCACGCCGCCTGCCTGGGCGGCACCGCCGGCGAAAACATCATGGCGCAGCTCGACTATCTGGGCACGTACGCCACGACCCATTTTGCCAGCGAGGAAGACATCATGGCGAAGCACCGCTGTCCGGCGGCGGGCAAGAACCAGGCGGCGCATGCGAAGTTTTTGAAGGATTATCAAACCCTGGTCGCGCTGGCGCAGTCGGGCGGGGCGTCCTCACGCCTGGCCATCCAGTTGAAACAACTGCTGGGCGACTGGCTGAAAAACCATATCTGCAAAATTGACACCAGCCTGCGGGACTGTCACGCGCCCGCGCCGTATAAAACCTCCATCACCAAGGCCGAGCACCGGCGCCAGGAAATACCGATGGGCGGAGAATTTTGAACGGGACCGGGCGGGCCAGGGAAAGGCGAAAGGCCGCTGGCGAAAACCCGCGCGGCGGTTATACTAAAGCGGCTTGGACGTTTTGGCCGGAGCATGGCACCATGAGCCCCATCAGCATCCCCATCCATCCCATCCGCCGACACAGTTGCCGCCGGGGTTTACGCACCGTGGTAAAGCGCGGCGCGGAGGGGTTCATTTTTCCGGCCGACCACCCGCAGCCAGACGGGCGCAGAGCCAGCCGCCCATGACCATGTTTCGCGCCCCGGGTCTCCAAAGAAGCACCACGATCGCGCTCCTCGGCGCGAGCAGCCTGGCGTTTATCGCCATCAGTCTCTGCCTGTATTTTTACCAGACGCATTCGCTGGCCACGCGCGTGCAGCGGGTGCTGGCCCCGTACGCCGATGTGATCGTGGTCACGGCGGAAGCGGCGGTGGATTTTGAAGATGTCAGCCAGGCCAGGAAAATCCTCAGCGTGCTGAGCAAAGACCCGCAAATTCTGCGGGCTGATTTGATCCTGCCCAACGGCACGGTGCTGGCCAGCTATCCGGCCGCCAGCCCGCCGCCGGGCGCCACGGTGATTCCCCGCAGCGATGGCGTGGTGATTGAAAACCGGACGGCGAGCTTGAGCCGCAGCCTCCCGGCGGCGGTGGGCCCGCAGGCGCACCTGTTGATGCAGATGAGTCTGGACCACCTCCGGCAGCACGACCGGCAAACCTTGATTTTAGGGGGCCTGGCGGCGTTCGTCATGTTGCTGGCCATCACCGTCACCCAGTTGTGGCTCCTGCAGCGCACGGTGCTCTCGCCGGTGGCGCGGCTGGCGGCCACGGTGGAGCAAGCCCGCCAGAACGCGGATTATCGCCAGCGGGTGCCGACGACCGGCCAGAACGAACTGGCGCGGCTCGGCCGCAGTTTTAACGCCCTCTTGGAAGCCGTCGAACAGCGGGAGGCGGATCTGCAACGGCTGGCCGGCTTCCAGCGGGCGATCCTGAATCATGCGGCCCATGCGATTATTTCCGCGGACACCCAGGGCCTGATCACCAGCCTCAACCCGGCAGCCGAACAGATGCTGGGGTATGCGGCGGCGGAACTGGTGGGCCGCCACACTCCGGAAATTTATCATGAGCCGGGGGAAATTGCGGCGCACGCCCAGCAATTATCGGTGAAGCTCGGCATCCCGGTGCCGGCGGGGTTTGAAGCCCTGGTGGCGGCCACCCGGCGGAGGCTGCCGAATGAAGGGGAATGGACTATTATCCGCAAGGATGGCCGCCGCGTGCAGGCCTTGCTCTCCATCACCGCGCTGCGCGACGAGCAAGGGGGTATTTTTGGCTTTCTGGGCCTCGCTTCCGACCTCACCGAACGCAAACTGGCCGAGGCCCGCTTGCAGGAACGCGAAGACAAATACCGCCTGCTGTTTGAGAACATGGCCAGCGGCTTTGCCCTGCATGAAATCATCCGCGACGAGCAGGGGCGGCCGGTGGATTACCGGTTTCTGGAAGTCAACCCGGCGTTTGAGCAGCAAATCCGGGTGCAAGCGCAGAAGCTGGTCGGGCACTCGTTGCGGGAGGTCCTGCCGCAGGTCGAAGCGGAATGGCTGGAAAAATTCGCCGAGGTGGCGAGTACCGGCACGCCCTTTGCGGGCGAGATGTATGCGGCGAGTGTGGACAAATATTTTGACACCTGGATGTTCCTGCCCGAGCCCGGCCAGTTTGCGGTGGTGTTTTCCGAGGTGACGGCGCGCAAAAAATTCGAGGCGGATCTGCGGCAGAAAAATTCGCAGCTCGAAGCGACCCTGCAGGCCACGGCGGACGGCATTCTCGTGGTGGCGGCGGACGGCAAGATCACGGGCTACAACCAGCAACTGGCCCAATTGTGGCGGGTGCCGGGCGAACTGCTCCAAGCCCGGGATGCCAAGGGGCTGTTTGACTATCTGCAAGCCCAGTTGCGCAACCCGGCCGCCCTGACCGGCCGGAACCAGCAATTGAACTCGACCGCCAAGGGCGAAACTTTTGAGGTTTTGGAATTTGCCGACGGACGGGTGTTTGAGCGCTATTCGCGGCCGCAATTGGTGGCCGACCAAGTGGTGGGACGGGTCTGGAGTTTCCGGGATGTGTCCATGGCCCGGCAAACCGAGGCGGCGCTGCGTGCCAGCGAATATAAGTTCAAGACGCTTTACGAAATGTCCAACGACGCCATATTTCTGCTGGAGGGCGAGACCTGCCTGGATTGCAATCAGCAGGCGGCGGACATGTTTGGGTGTCCCCGGGCGCAACTGGTGGGGGCGGATGCGGCACGTTTCTCCCCCGAGCGCCAGGCGGATGGCACGGAGTCACGCGAACTGACGCGGCTCAAAACCGCCGCCGCCCTGGCGGGCCGGCTCCAGTCGTTTGAGTGGATTTATTGCCGCGCCGATGGCACGCCGTTCAATACCGAGGTCAGCCTGAACCGGATCGAACTGCATGGCAAAGTGCTGCTCCAGGCCATTGTGCGGGACATCACCGAGCGCAAGCTGGCGGAGGCGGCCAAACACGCGGCGGAAGAGCTTTACCGCACGCTGGTCAACGCCTCGCCGGATGGCATCACGGTTTTGGACCTGGAAGGCCGCGTGACGTATTCCTCCCCGCGCGCCCTGGAGCTTTACCGCCTGAGGGAGGAAGCGGCGGAGCACGGGCGTTCGGCTTACCGCTACCTCGCGGCCCAGGATCTGCCCCGCGCGAAAAAGGTGCTGCAGGATACGATCGCGGGCCGGCCCACGGCTTCGGAGCGGTTTGTTTTGACGCGGGACGACGGCACGCAGTTTGTGGCGGAAATGAGCGCGGCCTTGTTGCGCGACAGCCTGGGGGTGCCCGCCAGCGTGATGGTCATCACGCATGATGTCACGGACCGGCAACGGCAGGAGGATGAACTAAAACACAAGAATGACGAATTGGAGCGGTTCACCTACACCGTGTCGCACGATTTGAAGAGTCCCTTGATCACCATCAAGGGTTTTGCCGGCTCCCTGCTGGTGGATCTCGAGAAGGGCCGCACCAACCGGCTGGCGGACGACCTCCAACGCGTCATCCAGGCGGCCGACAAGATGACCGAGCTGTTGAACGGCCTGCTGGCGTTGTCGCGCATCGGGCGCATTGTCAATCCGCCGACCCAGGTGTCCATGACTGCGCTGGTCAAATCCGTGCTGGAACTGCTGTCGGGGTCCATTCAGCAGCAGCAGGCGCGGGTCACGGTCCAGCCGGAGCTGCCGCCGGTGTATGGCGACCCGCAACGCCTGCAGGAAGTGCTGCAAAACCTGCTGGAAAACGCGCTCAAATTCCCGCAGGCAGGCAGGCCGCCGGAGATCGAGATCGGCACCTGGCGCAGCGGCGACCAGACGGCCTTTTTTGTCCGGGACCAGGGCCGGGGCATTGACCCGCGCTATCAGGAAACGATTTTCGGCCTGTTCAACAAACTGGACGCGCGTTCCGAGGGCACGGGCATCGGCCTGGCGCTCGTGCGCCGGATTGTGGAATACCATGGCGGGCGCGTCTGGGTGGATTCCAAGGGGCCCGGCGAAGGTGCCACTTTTTACTTCACTCTGCCGTGGGGTAAGGCAAACTCTGAGCCGGCGACGTTGGCACAGGAATCAAAAACATGAGTGGCGCTCCGCTGCAAATCCTTCTGGTGGAAGACAACCCCGACCACGCTGAACTCGTGCGTCGGAATCTTGAGAATTTCCAAGTGGCCAACCAGTTGCAGCACGTCGAGGATGGCGAAGCCGCGCTTGACTATGTGTTTGGCCGGGGCACCTATGCCGACCGGGCTAAATTTCCGGTGCCGGATCTGGTCTTGCTGGATCTGCGTCTCCCGCGCGTGGACGGCCTGGAAGTGCTCCGACACATCAAGAGCGACTCCGTATTGCACCAGCTTCCCGTGGTGGTGCTGACGACCTCCGATGCCGAGCGCGATGTGGCGATGGCCTACGAATATCACGCCAACAGCTTTGTGACCAAGCCGGTGGATTTCCACTCTTTCTCCAGCCTGCTGAAGGACCTCGGATTTTATTGGCTGGCCTGGAACAAAAACCCGTGGCGCGGGGACGCCCATCGTTAGGTTACCTGGTGCCATGAACCATATTTTGATCATTGAAGATGAGCTCACGCATGTGGAGCTGATCAAACGGGGCTTGGAGCGGTCAGACATGCCGCCCCAGATCAGCCATGCCGGCACGCTCGCGGAGGCGGAGAAATTTATTGCGGCGCGCCTGCCGGACCTCGCCCTCGTGGATTATCGCCTGCCGGACGGCCATGGCGATGAATTCGTGGCCACGGCGGCCGGCCGGTTCCCGGTCATCCTGCTCACCTCCTTCGGCAGCGAACGGCTCGCGGTCGAAGCAATCAAGGCCGGCGCGCTGGATTACGTCGCCAAATCCCCCGAGATGTTCGCCGAGGTCGGCCATCTGGTGGAACGGTCCCTGCGCGAATGGCGCAACCTGCACGCGCGGAAACGGGCGGATGAACGGCTGGAAGCGGTCAACGAACTGCTGGCCACCATGGGACCGGATTTTGCGGAGAACATCCGCCGGCTCGTCACGCTGCTGGGCCGGGAAATGGGCGCGAGCATGGCCTTCTACAACCAGGCCAAGGGCGACAAGCTGCAAACCATTGCCGCCTGGCAGGTGAAGGAATGCCTGCCCCGCTGCAACACCTGCCATTGTGAGACGTGTGCGGAAGTGCTGAATTACGCCGCGGGCAACCTGTTGCACGTGGGGGAAGCACGCACCAACCCGAAGCTGGAGGCGCTCTTCCTGCGCACTTCGGAAAACCACACGCTGCTGGGCAAGGTGATCCGGCAGCGGCACCAGCCCGTCGGGGTGATCTGCCTGTTTTTCGAACAGCCCTACCAGATCAACGAGGCGGATCGCCGGCTGCTCGGCATCTTCGGCGCCGCGCTGGGGGCCGAGGAAAACCGCAAGCGCACGGACGACGAGCTGCGCATCAGCGACGAGCGTTACCGGCAAATCGTGCAAACGGCGTACGAAGGCATCTGGGTCACGGATGAAAGCAGCCACATTACTTTTGCCAACCAGCGCATGGCAAACATGCTGGGTTTTCCCACCGAGGAGATTTTGGGCCGGCCCATGCATGATTTTATCGACAAGGCCGAACTGGCGGATCATGAACAGCAATTGCAGCTCTGCCGGCTCGGCCAGTCCACCCAATACGAGCGCCACCTGCGCCAGAAAAACGGCGACGTGCTGCTGACCCGCGTCTCCGCCTGCCCGCTCTTCGATGACGACCGGGTGTTCCGGGGCGGCTTCGCCATGCTCACGGACATCACGGAGCACCGCCAGTTGGAATCCCAGCTGCGCCAGGCCCAGAAGCTGGAGTCCGTCGGCCAGCTCGCCGGCGGGGTGGCCCACGACTTCAATAATATTCTCGCCGCGATCATGATGCACCTGAGCCTGCTGCATCAGGACCCCAATCTGGATGCCGACACCGTCGAGGCCTTGAAGGAGCTCGAGGTGGAAACCAAGCGCGCCGCCAACCTCACCCGCCAGCTCCTCATGTTCAGCCGCCGCTCCGTCATGCAGGTACGGCAGATGGATCTCAACGAAGTCGTCCAGAACATGCTCAAGATGCTGCGGCGCCTGCTGGGCGAGAACATCACCATCAAATTTGAAAGCCACAACGGCCTGCCCAACGTCGACGCCGACAACGGCATGCTGGAACAGGTGCTGATGAACCTCACCGTCAACGCCCGCGACGCCATGCCCCGGGGCGGCAGCCTGACCATCGCCACCAACATGGTGGAAATTGACGCCGAAGCCGCCAAGCTGAATTCGGAACGCCGGCTGGGAAAATTCGTCAGCCTCTCCGTCTCCGACACCGGCCTCGGCATGGACGAGGTCACGCTCAAAAGGATTTTCGAACCCTTCTTCACCACCAAAGAAGTCGGCAAGGGCACCGGTCTCGGCCTGCCGACCGTGTATGGCATCATCAAGCAGCATCAAGGCTGGATCGAAGTCAAGAGCACCCCGGGCGGCGGCAGCGTGTTCGAAGTTTTCCTGCCCGTCAAAAGCCCGGCTGGCAGCCAGACCGGTCACCACCCGGCCTCCCTCACCGCCCCGCGCGGCCACGGCACCATTCTGCTGGTGGAAGATGAGGACATCGTCCGCCGTCCCATCGGCATCTATCTCCGCAAACTCGGTTACGAAGTCATTGAAGCCGCCAACGGCAACCAAGCCATCGCCCAGTGGCGGGAGCACGGGCCCAAGATTGACCTGCTCTATACCGACATGGTCATGCCCGAGGGTGTTTCCGGGCTGGAACTGGCGGAAAAATTGAAGGCGGAAAAGTCCGGGCTGAAAATCATCATCTCCAGCGGCTACAGCCCCGAAATCAGCCTGCAAGGCGTCTCCGACGATTCCGGCTTTGTTTATCTGCCCAAGCCCAGCCCCTCCGCCACGATCGCCACCATCGTCCGCGATTGTCTCGAGCAAAAGTAGCCCGCGGAGTTACGCGCCCGGCAGCAGCGCGCCGCCGGGACGGCTCACCTGAAACACCGCCAGGCAGACCTGCGCCGTGGCCGGATCGTTCAAGCACAGCGCGCCTTCGCGAATCCGCGCCACCGGTTCCCCTTCCAGCCGCAGCGGGTATTTTTTCGCCAACACTGCCGCATAACCGGGAAAATCCGCAAACCCTTCCGCCCGCAACTGTGCCACGTTCACCAGCCGGAACATCCCCACACTGTTCTGCCACGTCTGCCGCATCAGTTCCACCAGCACGCGCCCCATCGTGTAGCGCGGGTTGATCTCCACCACCGGCTTCAACTTCACCGTGCCATCCGCCGCGCGGTAAACAAAAGCGTCGATGCCAACCGGGCCCACGAAGCCCGCCCGGCGCAGTTCGGCGGCCAGCGCCCGAAAAACCCCCGCGTAAAACTCCAGCAGACGCGTCGAAATGTCCCGCGGCGCGGTGAACAGCGAAACCACCGAAGGCGGCAGCCGCTGGTGATGATGCGACTCCGCAAAGTTCGCCTGAAACTGGCCGCGCGCGTCGTTGAGCAAGCCGGTGTAACCGCACAGCTTCAAGCGCTCCTCCCCCATCTCCAACTGCACGGAAAAATCCCGCAGCCGCTCCAGCCACGGCTCGACCACCACCGTGCGGCCGTGGGCAAACGCGTTTTCCAGCCAGCGCCGCTGGGTGGGCAGCAACTCCGGCTCAAACAAACGCAGCGCATTGTTGCCCGCCACGCCGAAGGCCGCTTTCACCACAATTTTGTGATGCCCGCGCCCGCGAATTTGCGCGATGGCCGCCTGCGCTCCGGCCAGCGACGTCACGGCCACCCCGACTTCGCCTGCCGGGCAAAGCCAGCCTTCACCCCCCGGCCCGGACGACAGAATCTTCCGCAAAAATTCCGCGCTCCACGCCTTGGAGTACAGCGCGGCCAGACCGGGATTAAACCGCTGTTCAGCGAGGCGTTTTTCGCCGTTCACACCGGCGAAATAGGGCGCCAGTAATTCATAGCTGTCCGGGCCCCACGCCCACGGACGCAAGCTGCCCAGCTTACGCTGTTTCAATTCGCCCGCCCCGGCCGGCGTCACAAATTCCGGCAGGGCAAAGCCCGCCTGTTTGATGCCGCTGAGAAACTCCACCGCCGGCGGCCGGCTCACCAGCACAACATCATCCTGCCGGCAGAGAAATTGCGGCAGGTTTTCCAAATCCCGCGCCAGTTGCGCCTGCGGCTTGGTGGGATTGAACTTTTTCCCTTCCGCCAGCCGGCCTTCCGCAAAGGCATTGAAGACATACACGCTCGGCGTGCGGCCCTTGGACTGCGAATAAACATTGAGCTGCGCGATGAACTGCACGTCCAACCCGGCCGCCTGACGCCCGGCCACGTTGAGCGTGAACCCCTTGGCGCGCTGCGGCGAGAGCGGGAATTTCAGCGTGCGGCAAAACGCTTCCCAGTCGCTTTCCGACGGGTTTTTCCAGCGGCGAAACCATTTCAAACCATAGGCGACGTGGCCAATCTCATCGCGATAAATTTTCTCCAGCAGCTTTGCCGAACCCGCATCGCCCACCGTGCCAAGGCTTTTGCCGTAATGCCCGGCAAAATCGAGATTCGCCTGCTCAAAGGTCAGGCAGAGGCCGGCGACGTAATCAATCGGGTTTTCCATGGGCGCCACGCAGCGCCAGAAAAAACCGCTGACGGGAAAATCGCCCAGCGCCACGCCGCACGTCTGCATGCGCGCCATGTAGAGCCGCGTATGCTCCTGCTCATCCTGGAGCGTCCGCAGCACGCCCTGCCGGAATGCGGGCGGTGCGTCAGGAAACCGCAGCAGCACCAGCGCCATCAGCTCGGTGGCAAGCAGTTCGTGGTTCCCGAAGAAGTGCAGCAGCTTGCCGCGTTCGCGATCCTGCTCGAGCAGGTGCAGGCCGGGAAACTCGCTTTTGTCGCCCGTGCCATGCGGCTTGAAGACCAGGTTCGCCGGCCGGCCGGGAGCGTGGGGAACGACGAGCGCCGGCCCGGGATTCTCGTCCGTCAGTTCGCCCGGTGCCCGCAGTTTTTCGGCCAGCGTCGTGGCAAACAGGATGTGTTCGGCAAATTCGCGGAGTTCCATGCGTCAGCGGCCGTTCACGGCCCGCCTTTACCGGGCGACGGATTGCGGCGGCGGGCTCTGTTTGCTTTTCGGCCAGAAAGGTTTGCGGAAGGCGTCGGTGAAATCGTAACCGGCGCGGAAATCTTCGCGGCTGTCTTTCTCCGTCTTGGCCAGCAAGCCCGCCTCCACCATGTTGAAAACCAGTTCACCAATATCCGGGCACTGGCGCACGCCCCACTCCTCCAGCACGGTCATGGCCATGGGGCCAAACTGCTGGAGCGCGTATTGCCGCATGCCTTCGAGCAGTTCCACGCCGCTCACGTGGCGCACGGAGTTGCGGTTTTCCTTCTTGATCATTTCCTTGCTGATCAACTTCTGGGTGAAATCCAGCGCCTCGCGTAAGAAGATGTAGGCTTCGCGCTGGTAACGCGCGTCAACCGCCAGAATTTGATCCAGCGCTTCATCGAAATTGACTTCTTGCATATCAAAGTTTGACCGGCTGAACGGCGGACGGCGGCGGATGGGCGGCCCGGTAGACTTTCACGCCCCAGCCCACGAACAGCAAACTCAGAATCAGCACCAGAACTTTTCGTTCTGCCGGGGTCAGCCAGTTCATTCTGCTAATGTAACCGTCCGGTTCCATTTCGGCAAGTGGCACGGTGGTGGTTCGTGGGAAAAAGCAGCCTGCCCCGCCGAAACGTCGGTGCGGCGGGCGGGAACGGCCGCGCCTTGACCAGCCCCGGACCGGGCCGGATTGTTGCCGCACAGCCATTTCCCCGGCCAGCCCCCTCCGGGCCTTCATTATCCGCCGTCGTTTCGCTTTGACGCTACGCATGGGGTCGCGTAGCGTATTCATTCATTTTAGAAACCGAGAAAGAGCATTGTGAATTTTTTCAGAAAAATTTTTCCGACCAAGAACGACCGCGAAGTGAAGAAAATCCGCCCGGTCGTGGCGCAGATCAATGAGATCGAGGTTGGCCTGCAAAAGCTGTCCGACGACGAGCTCCGGGCCAAAACCGCCGCTTGGAAGGCGGAACTGGCGAAGATCGAAGACAAAGACGAACTCGCCCGCAAGCTGGACGAAATCCTGCCGGAAGCGTTCGCCGTGGTCAAAAACACCTGCCGCCGCCTCTGCGGCAAGGACGTGATCGTCCGCGAGCATCCCATCGCCTGGGAAATGGTGCCGTTCGATGTGCAACTCCTCGGCGGCTATGCCCTGCATCACGGGCACATCGCGGAAATGGCCACCGGCGAAGGCAAGACGCTCGTCAGCACCATGCCCGTGTACCTGAATGCCCTCACCGGCCGCGGCGTCCATGTCGTGACCGTGAACGACTACCTGGCCGCGCGCGACGCCGAGTGGATGGGCGCCGTGTACAAATTTCTGGGCCTCACCGTGGGCGTCATTCTCCACGACCAGTCGCCGCAGATCCGGCGCGAGCAGTATTTCTGCGACATCACCTACGGCACGAACTCCGAGTTTGGCTTTGATTACCTGCGCGATAACGGCATGGCCCTCCGCAAGGAAGAACAGGTGCAGCGCGGGCATTACTTCGCCATCGTCGATGAAGTGGACTCCATTCTCATTGATGAAGCCCGCACGCCGCTCATCATCAGCGGCCCCGCGGTACACACCTTTGACGAACAATACGCCCAGTGGAAACCGGTCGTGGACGGCCTGGTCCGCGCCCAGCAGCAGCTCTGCAACCGCTTCTTGAAAGAGGCCGAGGAACTGCTCAAAAAGCTCCGTCCCACCGACGGCTCCAACGTGAAGGATGCCGACGCGCTGGAAAAAGAAGCCGGCCTGCTGCTCTTCCGCGTGAAGACCGGCCAGCCGCGCTCCGAGGCGCTCATGAAAATTTTGGAAGTGCCGGAAAATGCCGGCATTATGAACCGGGCCGAACTGGAACTGCACAAGGACCAGAAAAAGGTGGATCTCTATCGCGAGAAGGAAGAACTGCTGTTCGCGATGGACGAGAAGAGCCATGAGGCCGATCTCACCGAGAAGGGCCGCAATTACATCAGCCCGCAGGACCCGGACGCCTTTGTGCTGCCCGACCTGACCACCATGCTGCATGACGTGGACGCCGGCCCCGAAACCGACGCCCGCAAGCGCCTGGAGACCAAGGCCCGGATGCAGGCGGACTTCGAGGCCAAGGCCCAGAAGATGCATGCCATCTCCCAGTTGCTCAAGGCCTACAGCCTGTACCAGCTCGACGTGGAATACGTCGTGCAGGACAACAAGGTGCTCATTGTGGACCAGCACACGGGCCGGCTCATGCCGGGCCGGCGCTGGAGCGACGGTTTGCATCAGGCCGTCGAAGCGAAGGAAGGCGTGGCCATCGAGCGCGAGACCCAGACGCTCGCCACGATCACGATTCAAAATTACTTCCGCCTCTACACCAAGCTCGCCGGCATGACCGGCACCGCCGAAACCGAGGCCTCGGAATTCTTCGACATCTACAAGCTCGGCGTGATGACGATCCCGACGAACCAGCCGAACATCCGCAAGGATGCCGACGACTCCGTCTACAAGACGCGCCGCGAAAAATTCAACGCCGTCGTCAAGGAAATCAAGGCGCTCCATTTGCTGGGCCGCCCCGTCCTCGTCGGCACCATTTCCGTGGAAACCAGCGAAATGCTCTCGCGGATGCTGAAGAAGGAAGGCCTGATCCACTCCGTGCTCAACGCGAAGTATCACCAGCAGGAAGCGGAAATCGTCGCCCGCGCCGGCCAGCGCGGCGGCATCACCATCGCCACCAACATGGCGGGCCGCGGCACCGACATCAAGCTGGGCGAAGGCGTGCCCGCCGTCGGCGGTCTGCACGTGCTCGGCACCGAGCGCCACGAATCGCGCCGCATTGACCGCCAGTTGCGCGGCCGCTGCTCGCGCCAGGGCGATCCCGGCTCCTCGCACTTTTTCATTTCCCTGGAAGACGATTTGATGCGCCTCTTCGGCAGCGACCGCATCGTGAAATTGATGGAGCGCATGGGCCTGGAAGAAGGCGAAGAACTGAAGCACGGCCTGCTCAACCGCTCCATCCAGCAGGCGCAGAAGCGCGTGGAAGGCCATAATTTCCAACAGCGCAAACGCACGCTGGAATACGACGACGTCATGAACAAGCAGCGCGAAGTCATCTATGGCTTCCGCAATGAAATCATCAACAGCGACGACGTCCGCGACCGCCTCATGGACATCATCGAGGAAGTCGTGATCCTGAAGGTCGAGGAATTCACCGCCGCCAACACCGACGCCGCCGAGTGGCGTGTGCGCGGCCTGGCCGACTGGGTGAACCTCAATTTCCCGCTCGGCATGCCCGAGGGCGAAATCCTCAAGGCCGCCCAGGCCGGCAAGGACCAGCCCGTGGCCGGTTCCCTCTATGAAGGCCTGAACCCGGGCCAGTTTGCCGTCTGCAGCTTCATCAGCGACAGCATCCGCCAGGCATACGAACTCAAGGTCAGCTTTGAGGAGCCGGAAAAGCTGGCCACCGTCGAGCGCTACACCATCCTGCAGGCGATTGACAAGCTGTGGCAGGAGCATCTGTACGAAATGGACAGCCTGCGCCACAGCATCGGCCTGCGCGCCCATGGCCAGCGCGATCCGCTGCTCGAATACAAGGCCGAGGCGTTCAAGATTTTTGACGAGCTGATGGTCAACGTCAAATCCGAGATCTGCCACAACGTGTTTCGCAGCGCCTCCAGCCTGATGGCGTTTGAAAACTTCCTGCGCAACGCGCCCCAGCAAACCTTGCTGCACAGCGCCGGCAGCACCCCGGGCGCATTTGGCGGCACCAGCACCGGCTCCACCGGTGGCGCGCAGCCCGCGAAATCCAAGGCCAGCGATGTCGTCAGCGAAGCCGCCCAGGCCGTGGAAGCCCAGGCCCGGGCCAAGCCCGTCCGCACCGGCCCCAAGGTCGGTCGCAACGACCCCTGCCCCTGCGGCAGCGGCAAGAAATACAAGAATTGCTGCGGCAAGTAAGCCGACGGGGCTGGTTTAATTTAAACAACCAACCCAGAAACGAAGCCTGAGTTTGCTTTGTTTCTGGGTTTCTTGTTGTTCAACCGGTTTGGTAAATCCCAAGCTGTTGAACCGCGAACCCCGCGAGTTATTGCCATGGCTGCCATCAGCCATTCGTCCTTCCTTCCCTCCTTCCGCCCCCGGCTTGGGGGCATGAAGGGGGCGTGCTGGCACGGCTACTTCAACCATATCAACGGACAATCTTGAGCCGGTAGAATCCCGCCGGCTGTCCGGCCACGGCTTGGGCGAGCGTCACGATGCCGCCCGTGCCGGCCACCGTTTGCAGGTCGGTCCACAAGGGGGCGCTGAGCGTGCTTTTAAATTGCACGGTGTAAGAAAGGCCGGTTTGAGAGGCAAATGACCAGTAATAATTCCCATTGCTGAAGCGTGGCGCCGGCGCCCCGCCGCCGCCGATCACCAGTGGGGCCAAGGCTTCCCCGGATTCGGAACAGGTGTCGACCGCGGTGACCAGGCGGTCCTGGCAAATATCTCTGCCCACGGCTGAGACCGTGATGCTGGTGGTGCCGGCCACGATATTGGTGGTGTATGTTATCACGGTGTTGGTGGCCAGGCCGACCACGGTGTTGGTGGCGAAACTGATCACACTATTGGTGCCGAGGGTGGTCACCATGTTGGTGGCAACCGTGTAAAAACTGTTGGTGGTAAAGCTCACCACGCTGTTGGTGGCGAAGCCGGCCACGTTATTGGTGGCCAAAGTCGTCACGATGTTCGTCGTCAGGAGCGTAACGCTGTTCGTGCTCAGGCTCACCACATCGTTGGTGACCAGGTCAGTCACATTGTTGGTGGTAAAACTGGTTGCGAGATTGGTGCTCAAAGTCTGCATCAGGTTGGTCGTGAAGGTCGTGACGGCGTTGGTGGTCAAAACAATTTGCGAACAGCCGATTTTCGCGGTCCCCCGGAGGTAGTAAAACAAATTGGGGCCGTAGAGCACATCCGTTGGCGTAAAACTCAGTTCGGTAACATTCGTACCAACGGAAAAGCGATCAATGACATTGCCGCTGGTCAGCCCGGTCACCAAGATCGTGCCCAGGGTCGAATGGCCCAGCACGTCATGGCGCAGATAGTAAAAATTATTGTTCCCGTAGCCGACATCCGTCGCCGTAAAGACCAGCGCGTCCACACCTTCGCCAAGGCTGAAGCGGTCGGTGACGGGGCCGCCTTGGGCCGGATCAATGGTTCCGAAGATATAATTACAGTTGCTGTCATGGCGGACGTAATAAAACAAGTTGGCACCAAAGCCCACGTCGGTGGCGGAAAACGTCAGGGCATCAAAGTTCGTGCCGACAACTTTCTGGTCGGTCACCACGCCCACGACCCCGCCCGGCGTGATCGTGCCAAACGTCGACTGACCGGCGGCATCATGCCTGAGGTAATAGAAAATGACCGGCCCGTAGCCCACATCGGGAGCGGCATAAGCCAGAGCATCAAAATTATATTGCGGCAGCAGGAAACGGTCGGTGATGGTTCCGGTGGCACCCGTGGGCGCAATGGTGTCAAAGAAACTCGCATTGGCGCCCGCGTCATGGCGGACCGAGTAAAACTTGGTCGCGGCATACCCATGATCCGAGTCCGAATACGTCAAGCCATTGAAATTGGTGCCCACGACGAAACGGTCGGTGACCGTCCCCACGCTCCCGGCCGGAGCGATAGTGCCAAAGGTGGGCGAAACGGCGGGGGCCGACGCTGTCCCCGTCTGATTTGTCGTCACCACCATCACGGTATTGGTGGTAACCGACAGGACTGAATTCGTGGTCACCACGCTGCTCAGGTTGGTGATGATGAAACTCGTCACATTCGTGGTGATCAGGCCAATCGTGTTCGTGGTCACTGTAAACCCGACATTGGTCGCCACCACCTCCACCACATTCGTCGTGACCATGGCCACGAGATTGGTTGTGATGACGTCAACACTGTTGGTCATAACCGTCGTCATCACATTGGTGGTGATCTCCCCGGCCGTATTGGTCCAGACGACCTCGACACTGTTCGTCGTGATGGTGGAAACCAGGTTCGTGGTGATCTGATCGAACGTATTCTTCGCCAGATTGGTGATGCAGGGGACAAGGTAGCTGCCGCCAAATGTCCATTGCGCCCCCGGGGCGAGCAGGAGGGGACCGGCCACGACCGTGTTGCTGGCCGGCTGGCTGCTGAACACAAAAACATCCGCAATCGACACGTTGCCCGCATTGCTGACCGAGCCGCCATACGCAACCAAACCGCAGTCCGTCGGACAACTTACGGTCACCGCTAGTTTCGGCGTCGTCCCCGGACAGGGCAATTCGATGATGATGATTTGATTGTCCACCGGCCAGACCATCGCCACCACGGCCGCCACTTTGTCGCCCGGTTGCGGGCACCAGGCGGGCGCATTCAAAATGGTGTCACTGATCAATTGATTGACCGCCGCCTCATTGAAAGCCGGATAAGGCGGAGTCGCCACGGCCGGCCCGCCCACGAAATGCCAAAGCGCCCCTTGCACATCCCAATAGTTGTAACCCGTGCGATGATTGATCAGATAATTCACCTGCTTCCAGACCTCCGGGCTGACCAGTGAATTGGTGTTGGCACTGCCCAGGGCAAGAAATAGATTCAGGCTCGGATCAGCACTGGCATAAAGGTTTCCGAAATGCTCGTAGTCCTGGATGTCGGGCAGGAGTGAGGTTTGGGCATCGGCGCACCAACCCTCATAAATGCCTGACGCCACAGCACTGTTGGTGAGCATGGTCACGGTCAACAAGCTCGTCCGTTCGGCCGGCGGCAGCTCCCACGCGAGCGTGAAATCAACCAGGTTGTTGGGAGCGGAAGGAATCACGATCGAACAGCACTCACAAACGGCCTGGGCGTTGGCCGGAGCCACCGGCAGCCAAGCAAAAACGGTGCCCAGCCAGAGCATTGCGGCCCATGAACATAGCGGTTTATTTTTCATATTTAGGTAATTTTTTACATGTACTGGCTTGGTGGTTCACAAAAGCTGTTACCCCTGTGATGCCAACCCATAAATGACCACTGGTGAGTCATTAGCCGGGCGACAAATCATGCTTTGGTCAGCGATGCAGTTGCCACCGGAGGAAGCTGATCCCGCCCAATACCGCCCCCAGCAGCAACACGGTCGACCCCCCATCAGGAACATTGACGGTCGGCGGCGTCGGCACCGCTGACACACTCCCCGACAGGCAAAAGTAAATGGCGGCGGCGGCCCCAGTGATATAGATAAACGAGTTGCTTTTCATGATGTGGTGCTTTCGACATGCTTGCTGACGGGCTCACCTCGCGCTTCAATTGGGCATGTATCAGTAATGCCGAATATGGCATGTAACTTTTAAGTTACCATGGGGTGTTAACCCCATGCTGGGGGTGGGGCAGCGGATTGAAGCATCGACAGGCTGGTCCTGTGCCGGAGATGAGGCCACCCCTCTGCGTCATCTGCAGTTAAAACCTGCCGGGTGCGTTACTTTGCTGTTCACCACGATGTTTGCCGCCGCAGGTTTCGGTCATTCGTCATTCGGTCCTCGGAGCTGTCGTTCCAAAACAAAAAAACCGCCAGCCCCTGCGGACTGGCGGTTTGAAATATTAGTAGGCGGTTGGACGCGTTACACGCTTTTGACGATGGCCTCGTATCCGTTGGCTTCCAGTTCCAGCGCCAACGACTTGTCGCCGGACTTGATGATGCGGCCGTCGGCCATCACATGCACAAAATCCGGCACGATGTAGTTCAGCAGGCGCTGATAATGCGTGATCACGAGCTGGGCCGAATCGGGACGCTTCAATTTGTTCACGCCGCTGGAAACGATCTTCAGCGCGTCAATGTCCAGACCCGAATCAGTTTCGTCCAGAATCGCCAGCTTGGGTTCCAGGACCGCCATCTGGAAAATTTCGTTGCGCTTCTTTTCGCCGCCGGAGAAACCTTCGTTGACCGAGCGCTTGAGCAAATCATCCTTGAGTTCGAGCAGCTTGATTTTGTCTTTGACCAGCTCCAGAAACTCAATGGCATCCAGTTCGGGCTGGCCCTTGGATTTGCGGATTTCGTTCAGCGCGGCCTTGAGGAAATAGGTGCTGTTGACGCCGGGGATTTCCACCGGGTACTGGAACGCCAGAAACACGCCTTCGCGGGCGCGCTCTTCGGGATCGAGTTCCAGCAAATCCTTGCCGAGATACGTCACCGTGCCGGCGGTCACTTCGTAGCCGTCGCGGCCGGCGAGAATCGCGGCGAGCGTGCTCTTGCCGGAGCCGTTGAGCCCCATCAAGGCGTGGACTTCGCCCTCGTTGATCGTGAGGCTGAAGCCCTTGAGGATTTGCTTGTTCTCCACGCCCGCGTGGAGGTTGTTGATTTCAAGAATAGGTTGCTTGCTCATGTTCTAAAAAAATTCAGAAACAAATTACCCGGATTCAATTCGCGGCAATTCGTAAAATTAATGTCTAGCCGACGCTGCCTTCGAGGCTCACACCAAGCAGTTTCTGCGCTTCCACGGCAAATTCCATCGGCAGTTCCTTGAACACTTCCTTGCAGAAGCCGTTCACAATCATGTTCACCGCATCCTGCGTGGACAACCCGCGCGCGTTGCAATAAAAAATCTGGTCTTCCCCGATCTTGGACGTGGACGCCTCATGCTCCACGCTCGCCGTCGTGTTTTTAACCTCGATGTACGGAAACGTATGCGCCCCGCACTTGGAACCGATGAGCATGGAATCGCACTGCGAGAAATTGCGCGCGTTTTCCGCGTTCTTGTGGATTTCCACCAGCCCGCGATAGCTGTTCTGACCGTGGCCGGCGGAAATACCCTTGGAAACAATCGTGCTCTTCGTGTTCTTGCCAATGTGAATCATCTTCGTGCCGGTGTCGGCCTGCTGGTAGTTGTTCACCACGGCGACGGAGTAAAATTCGCCCTTGGAATTATCGCCCAGCAGAATGCAGCTCGGATATTTCCAGGTGATGGCGGAACCGGTCTCCACCTGCGTCCAGGTGATGCGGGAGTTCTTGCCGCGGCACAGGCCGCGCTTGGTCACGAAATTGTAGATGCCGCCGATGCCGTTTTCATCGCCGGGATACCAGTTTTGCACCGTGCTGTATTTGATTTCCGCGTGGTCATGCGCCACGAGTTCCACCACCGCGGCGTGCAACTGGTTCTCATCGCGCATCGGGGCGGTGCAACCTTCGAGATAGCTCACCTGTGCTCCGTCGTCGGCTATGATCAGCGTGCGCTCGAACTGGCCGGACTTGGCCGCGTTGATGCGGAAATACGTCGACAGCTCCATGGGACAGCGCACGCCCTTCGGGATGTAGCAGAACGACCCGTCGGTGAAGACGGCGGAGTTCAGCGCGGCATAGTAATTGTCCGTGTACGGCACCACCGAGCCGAGATACTTTTTAACCAGGTCGGGATGCGCATGCACCGCTTCGCTGAACGAGCAGAAAATGATGCCCTTCTTCGCCAGATCTTCACGATATGTCGTGCCGACGGAGACAGAATCAAAAATGGCATCCACCGCCACCCCGGCGAGCCGCCCGCGTTCGCGCAGCGGAATGCCCAGCTTCTCGTACATCTCCAACAGCTTCGGATCCACTTCGTCCAGGCTCTTGGGCGCGTCCGCCTTCGGCTTCGGCTGGGAAAAATAGCTGATGTCCTGAAAATCAATCTTGGGATATTTGACGAACTGCCACGTCGGTTCCGGCATGGTCTGCCAATAGCGAAACGCCTTGATGCGCCAGTCGGTCAACCATACCGGCTCGTTCTTTTTGGCCGAGATATGGCGGATGGTATCCTCGCTCAGGCCGGGCGGCGTGGACTCGGATTCGACATCGGTCACGAAGCCGTATTTGTATTCCTGTTTGACCAGGCTCTCAATGGTGTCGGTGGCGGTGCTCATCTCAAAAAATTATCGTTTTTTATCCGCGCAATCAGCGCAAACGCCATGAATGGCGATTTCATAATGTCCAACCTTGAAACCTGCCGGCAGGTTCAGGCAGCAAAGTTCTTCCGGCAAATCCACATCCAGCACATTGCCGCAGGTATCGCAGTGAAAATGGCCGTGTTCGCGCATGTTCGGGCAAAAGCGCGTCGCGCCGCGATCCAAAGTCACCTGCCGGGCGAGCCGACATTTTACCAAGGCATCCAGGCAGTTGTAAACCGTGGCCATGGAAATATCCGGCATCGCCTGTTTCGCGCGGATGAAGACTTCCTCCGCCGTCGGATGATCCCGCTTCTGGAGGAGAATGTCGAAAACCTGCTGGCGCTGCGGGGTCAGGCGAAAGCCCGTGGCTCCCAACTGTTCGGTCAGTTGGTGGTCGGATTTGGGCTGGCGGCTAACACTCATTCTTAACAGCAGCCAGCCTAAAGCCATTTTTCAGCGAGGTCAAGATTTAGAATAATTCTAAAGATGAGCTGGATGCTGGTTTTCGCAACAAGCCGTTCCCGCGTCCCCTTGCCCGGGCGGCCAATTCACGTAACATGACGGTGTGAACGCACTTCTCCAGCGTGTGGCCGCCGATATTCAGCAGCGCGAACTGCTGTTGCGCGGCCAGAAAATTCTCGCCGCCGTTTCCGGCGGCGTGGATTCGCTGGTGTTGCTGCACGTGCTCGGCTTGCTCGCCCGGCAGCAGCGCTGGCAATTGCACGTGGCCCACTTCAATCACCAACTGCGCGGCCGGGCCAGTGCGGCGGATGAAAAACTGGTGCGCGCCGCCGCCGGCAAAATGGCGCTGCCCTATGTCACCGAATCCGGCGCCGTGGCCGGCTACGCCCGCGAGGCGAAAATTTCCACCGAAATGGCCGCGCGAAAGTGGCGCCATGAATTTCTCGCCCGCGTCGCCCGGCAACAGCAAATTCCCGTGGTGGCGCTGGCGCATCATGCGGACGACCAGGTGGAACTCTTTTTCCTGCGCCTGCTGCGCGGAGCGGGTGGCGAAGGGCTGGCGGGCATGAAATGGCGTTCGACCTCGCCCGCCGATTCCAAGCTCACCCTCGTCCGGCCGCTGCTGGGGTGCAGCAAAGCCGAACTGCTGGCCTGGGCGCGGGCCGAAAAAATCCATTTCCGGGAGGACGCCACGAATGCTTCCCCCGACTTTCTGCGCAACCGGATTCGCCACGAGCTACTCCCCCTGCTCCGGGAAAAATACCAGCCGGGCCTGACGAAGACGGTCTTGCGCCTGATGGACATCACGGGTGCGGAGGCGGAATATGTCGGCGCGGCGGCGCGGCAGGCCGTGGCGAACCGGCGCCCCCGGTCGCCGGGTGCTTTTGCCGGCCTGCCGGTGGCCGTGCAGCGGCAGGCGTTGCAGCAGCAATTGCTGGCACGCGGCCTGGTTTCAGACTTTGACCTCGTGGAACAGCTCCGCGCGGCGCCGGGAGTGTTTGTCAGCGTGAGCCCGGCGTTATCTGTGGCGCGGGATGCGGCGGGTGCGCTGGTTTGCCGGGAACAGGTGACCGAACAGTTCAACCCCGACGAACTGAAGCTGAACGTGTCAGGCAAGTCCGGGCGGGTCACCTTCGCCGGCCTGGAATTCCGCTGGCTCGGCAAGAAATTCAGCGGCCGGCGCGGTCCTGCCGCCAGCCAAACCGAGGTGTTCGATGCCGGCCAGGTCGGCGACGACATCATCCTGCGCCACTGGCGGGCCGGGGACCGGTTTCAGCCGATTGGCCAGAAATCGGCGGCCAAGCTGCAAGATTTGTTCGTAAACGCCAAAATCCCGGCCGCCCGGCGGCGCACCCTGGTTTTGGCCACCACCGCGGCCGGCCAGATTTTTTGGGTGCAGGGGCTGCGGATGAGCGAACCCTTCAAATTGACGCCACAGACCCGCCGGCAATTAACTTGGAAATGGTCGGCCGTTGATTTGAGCGTTTGAAGAAATACGGCAGTACTCCACAACTGGAGGTAGAGATCGCACCCGTCGTCGTCCCCGTCAGCTCACGAATCGCCCTAAAAGCGGCGGTTGAAGCCAGCCAAAGAGGCCATAAACCTTGGAGAGATACGGATAAACACGGATTTTTAGCCTGGTGATCCATTCACCCTGCGGTTGATCCTCGGTTGGGCTGCAAGTCTTGGTATCCGTGCGCATCCGTGTCCATCCGTGGTTGAACTGCTTTTTCTAGGATTCCAGCTCCCACCACACCAAATCGCCAGCTTTTGCCCAAACCGGCTCTTTTCGCCCAAATGGCCGTCGCGAGTGGCGTGCGTGCGGCCGTGAATCCGATCAAAAATGACCTCGTAATTCGCTTTACACCGCCAAAGCCAGTAATTATCTTTCTGAACTCATTTATTATGGAAGCGAAGATAAAGACGATTGAATCATTCAAGACCCACGCCAAGGACACTGGTTCCGCCGACGTGCAAGTCGCGTTGCTCACGCAGCGCATCAACCATTTGACCGAGCATTTGCAGACCAACAAGAAGGACCACAGCTCCCGCCGTGGCCTGTTGATGATGGTCAGCCAGCGCCGCCGCCTGCTCGATTATCTGCAAAGCGTCGACGTGAGCCGCTACCAGGCGGTCACCAAAAAGCTCAAGCTCCGCAAGTAACGCATCACTTTACGGGAGGTCCGGCACTTTCTTTCGCCGGCCTTCCGTTATGGAATTTGGTTTTCCGCGTGAACTGCCTGATTCCTTAACCAAAAAATCTCACGCAGAATTCCGCCGCCTTCGGGAAATTTCATTCAGCTCCGAAATTTTTCGGGGTTCACTGAAGTTCCTCTGGGGGTGGCGGGCAAGAAAGTCAGTTATGTCAGAGACTATTACCGCCGCCATCGGCGACAAAACAATCACCATTGAAACCGGCAAATTGGCCAAGCAGGCCGACGGTGCCGTAACGGTTAAGATGGGCGAAACCGTCATTCTGGTGGCCGCCGTGGCCGCCACCAAGGCCAAAGACGGCCAGGATTTCTTCCCCCTCACCGTTGATTACCGCGAAAAAGCCGCGGCCGCAGGCAAGTTCCCCGGCGGTTACTTCAAGCGCGAAGGCCGGCCGACCGAAAAAGAAATTCTCACCTGCCGCCTCACCGACCGCCCCATCCGCCCCCTCTTTCCGAAAGGCTGGTACAACGAAGTTCAAGTCCAGACCGTGCTCCTCAGCGCGGACGGCGAGAACGATCCCGATATTTTGAGCATCCTCGGCGCCAGCGCCGCGCTCATGGTCAGCGATATTCCTTGGGCTGGTCCGCTCGGCGCCGTCCGCGTCGGCCGCATCGCCGGTAAATTCGTCGCCAACCCCACGCACGCCGAACAGGCCGAGAGCGATCTCGACCTCGTCTACGTCGGCAACGAAAAAGACATCGTCATGTACGAAGGCGCCGCCAAGGAAATCACCGAAGCCGATTTCAACGCCGCCCTGAAATACGCGCAGGAAGTCATCCAGCCCGTCATCGCCGCCCAGAAGGAACTCGTCGCCAAAATCGGCAAGAAGAAACGCGACATCACGCTGAAAATCGTCCCCGACGAAATCCTCGCCGAAGCCAAGAAGCTCGCCGGCGACCGCTTCGTGCCCGCCCTGCTCACCCCCGGCAAACTCAATCGCGAATCCGCCTGCAACGCCATCAAGGACGAAGTCGGCGTCAAGCTGGTCGCCAAATTTGGTGCCGAAAAAGTCACGCAGTTCGTCATCAACGACGCCTTCTACTACATCCAGAAGGAAGCCGTCCGCAGCCTGATCCTCGACAGCGGCAAGCGCCTCGACGGTCGTAATTTCGAGCAGGTCCGCCCCATTTCCAGCGAAATCGGCATTCTCCCCCGCGCCCACGGTTCCGCCGTGTTCGCCCGTGGCGAAACCCAGGCCGTCTCTCTCGTCACCCTCGGCACCGGCGACGACACCCAGGAATTTGATTCCTACACCGGCGGCAAGACCGAGAAGAAATTCATCCTCCACTACAACTTCCCGAATTTCTCCGTCGGCGAAACCGGCCGCATCAGCGGGCCCGGCCGCCGCGAAATCGGCCACGGCGCCCTCGCCGAACGCTCCATCGAGCCGATGATTCCGCTCGTCAATTACCCCTACTGCGTCCGCGTCGTCAGCGAGATCATGGAATCCAACGGTTCCACCTCCATGGCCTCCGTCTGCGGTGGCACGCTCGCCCTCATGGATGCCGGTGTCCCCCTCATCCGCCCCGTGGCCGGCATCAGCGTCGGCATCTGCACCGAATACAGCGGTGACAACATCTCCAAGTACCAGCTCCTCACCGACATCATCGGCTGGGAAGACGCCTATTGCGACATGGACTGCAAGATCGCCGGCACGTCCAAAGGCATCACCGGCTTCCAGCTCGACCTGAAGCTGAAGGGCCTCCCGCACGCCATCATGGAAATTGCGGTCGAAAAAGCCCGCGTCGCCCGCCTCGCGATCCTCGCCGAAATGGCCAAGACCATCGCCGAGCCCCGCAAGGAAATCAGCCAGTACGCCCCCCGCATCACCACCCTCAAGGTCAACCCCGAGAAGATCGGTGCGATCATTGGACCAGGCGGCAAGAACATCAAGCGCCTCGTCGAGGAATCCGGCTGCGAAATCGACATCGAGGACGATGGTACCGTCAACATCTTCTCCGTCTCGGCCGAGGGCATGAAGATCGCCGTCGACGCCATCAGCGGCATGACCGCCGAAGCCGAAATCGGCCGGATCTACCGCGGCAAGGTCGTCACCGTGAAAGAATTCGGCGCCTTCGTCGAATTCCTCCCCGGCAAGGACGGCTTGGTGCACATCAGCGAACTCGCCAACTTCCGCGTGAAGAACACCGAAGACATCTGCAAGGTCGGTGATGACATCACCGTGAAATGCCTCGGCGTCGATGAAAAGGGCCGGGTCCGCCTCTCCCGCAAAGCCGCGATGGAAGACCGCGACAAAGAAGCCGCCGCTGCCGAAGCCCCCAAGGATGCCCCCAAGGCCTGATCAGCTGGTAACATAACGAATTCAAAAGCGCGGATGGCGAAAGCCCTCCGCGCTTTTTTTATGGGTGGAATTTTGAATAGAAACCGCAGATGACGCCAATAATCCTCCGCGACGGTACACACGCGGAAAAAGCAAAAGGCAGGGAGTACGACTTGACAGAAAAACTTCGACGGGCTGGTTCAACCACGGAAGAAAATGACGCTCCGCAGCGTGCCGGTCATTTCAATCTTTTGGGGATTTGGCGCCAAAGGCATCATAACTCAAACCAACTCCACAAGATCGGCCTCAACCCAAACTGTGTCGCGCGGCTTTGGTCGAAGCTCGATGTGGCCGTAACGATCAAATCCTCTGACTGTGTAGCGACGTCCAACCAAACTCTTGAAAAGCTCCTCGGTACCCATATCGTCCACAGCGCCCGGCGCATACTTGCCGGGTCTATAACCAGTGACCCGAATCGTATCGCCTACCTTGAGCTTTCGTTTTGTCTTACGCATCTTGCTGCCTCTGGGTAAGCTACCGCCCATTCGTGAATCCGGAATGTGTTTTTACGTTTTCCGATTTTTTGCAACCCATTCATAATCTGAGCATACTTTCTCCAAATACACGACCGCCAGTCCGGCATCAAGATTTATCATCTCACCGGATTTAGCCAAACTGCCGCCCCGTTCAGTAGCCCCGTCAGGGGCGATATATTTGTAGTTGCACCGTCCGCTGTGATTTTCGAGCTCCGTAGGAGCGACATCGGCTCACGCCTTCGGCCCAAAACTTCACGCTGTTCAGATCTCTTGATCGCCGATTCCACCGAAAACCACTCGCGCACGCTTCGCTCCCGCCTCGGTGCTTCTGTTTGAGCCTCCGGCCACCGTATCCGCCACTTCAAACCCGGTCGCCCCGCAGCTCACCGTACAACCGGCCCTGCCAAAGACGAAACCCTCGGTGCAAGTGGCCACCCTGGACGAGTTACCGCAGGCCCATCCTACCAGAACCACCGGAAAGGTTTAATTGCCGTTTGCCACCAAGTCCCCGCCGCCATTGAAACGACATCGGCGTGCTAGAGATACTGTTCAAGCCGGGGTCGTGTTCTGAAGAGCCTGTTTCACCACTTCCGCTACAGTATCTCTCGTGATTCCGTGCTGCCTGCAATAGGGGGATTGAATCCAGTCCGTTAAATTTTTTTGGCCCTTGCTTGAATTACATGCAGCACAACAGCGGGCAATATTCTCACGGGTGATGATTCGTGCATCATTAATTATATGCTCCCATGTGGCGGCTGTTTTTCTCGGCTCGCCTTGCCGTACCTTTTCAATCATTTGAATACCGCAGTAGATGCATGTCCTGTCTCGTGCTTTCACTTCGCGTTCAAGCCAGTCAGGTATATCCCAAATGTTCATGATTTTCTATGGGCTGCCAAAAGCATTGGTTAGCTAAATTTCGCGGGCTGGTTCAACCACGTCATCGTAGTGATCTCCACTCTCGAACGTATCGAACCAACTGGATCGGGATAATCACCAGACTCAAAACCGAAAGAGCGGCGAATATCAATATAACCACAGCGTCCCAAACAAACGTCTCACTCGAAAAAGCTGCCCGCCCCATGCACACCAAAAGGGTCACGAAAAACATCCACATAAGCAGCATGACAAAAAAGGAAACGGTCAACATGACCTTTCGGTCTGCCTCCGGCGAAGTAAACTCGATGTTGCGAGATCTCATGCTCGAATCACTGTGCGCCTACCGTTCAGAGCTCCGGCATGCCGAACCAGAGAACGTGAACCGCGAAGCAGAACTGAGTGCGCCACCGCGCGTTGTCCGCAGTGAATTACTAGGCGTATGGTCAGTGCTGCTTAAAACGTACTGATCTGGAAATCTGAATGGCGGCCTCATAATCAGCGGTCTTCTTGCACCATGCTACCATCACCAGTCCGTTATTCAGATAGCTGGCTTCAACAAAATGCTCGAAGGGATTTCGATCTCGCCTGACGTCAACCGAGACAATCTCGACATCATGTCCATCAATGCGCTCGATGTGAGATGAATAACTCGGGCGGGGCTGAAGCGAATCTAAATCCGTACGAAGCGAATCAAGTGGCTTGCCAGAATAAACGCCGTAGTCAAAAAGCACTCGCATATCTGGCCCATCGAAAGCGGAAACGTCAGAATCGATGCCGCGCTCCGAAGTCTTGTGGAGGCCCGCAGGCAAAGAAAACGTAAATGGCCCACCATCGTAAGATTGCCAATGCGCTTCGTGGCTCGTAACGCACCCAACCAGAAGGACGCAAATTAATAGGCTAACGCGCATGTTCTGAATATGCCCAACTCTGGTTCAGCGACCGCCGGTTCGTGGATCCAGAATGCGTTTTACGTTTTTCAACTTTTTGCAACCTATTCATATTCAGGGAATACTTTTCCCAAATACACGACCGCCAGTCCCGCATCAAGATTTATCATCCCACCGGATCCAGCAAAGCTGCCGCCCCGGCCTCGCCCCTTCGTCAAAGTTTGAACAGCTTGCCGACTGCGAATTGTGAGACAAAATCGTCATACTCACTTCGATAAAACCTGAACCGATGTCGTCATAACCGTGTCACCATAGAACATAAGTCGAACCTCATGCTTTGGAAAAGTAGCTACCAACTGCTTGCCATGCGTCCAAGTCTTCAGTTCAATCTTGCCACGAGTTAATCGCTTCCGAGCCTCCTTCATGGTGAGCCCATCAAACGAGTCTGCAAATCGGCGGATGGTCAAAACTGCCGCATGTATGCCGGGCGGTGATTTTCTGATTTTGCTCATAGTGTGTCTTGCTGTCTAACGTCCAGAACTCAGGCGCGCGGGAACACCCAGCATGCGTCGCGAACCGGAACGGAGTGCGTCACCCCGCATTATCAGCAGCGATTTGTTAGCCTGCTCCATAGGCAATCTCTCTGACTTCCGACTTCTGTAGCACTCGTTCCAAAACCTCACGATGGGGAGATGCCACCTGCGCACACACCAACGACGGTTGGCTCCTGCGATTTACTGGGCGTCATGGTTCAATCCTCTTAAAATGCGACCGCGAAATAAAAATACGAGCATCGTGTAACTCGCCAAGAAGGTAGCGGCATACTGCATAGTAGCAACAAAAGGCTGATGACGCGACAGAATGAAAAACATCGGTATGTACGAAGATGCCATGGCCAAAATCTGAAACAACTGATTCCCGGTGCGCCAACGTAAAACGTGAAAGGCAAAGAGCAACGAGCCCGAAACTAACCCTACCAGCATGAAACTAAGGCGTGGCTGCAGCCAAAACAGCGAAGCCATAAAACCAACGGTGGCAATGGTAAAAACGTATCCAGCAAATCGCGCGGTCCAGTAGGCATCATTAAATTGTTGTTTGTTCATAACGCGTGAAAGCCGCGTAACTCTGGCTAAGCTACCACCGGCTCGTGTATCCAGAATGCACTTTTACGTTTTTCAATTTTTGCAACCGATTCATAATCCGAGACGCTTTCTCCAGATACACGACCACCAGTCGTGCATCAAGATTTATCATCTCACCGGATTCAGCAAAACTGCCGCCCCGGCCACCTGCCACGCCGCCATTCCTGGTTATGAGTGTCCTCACCTGCTGCAGGGCTGACTGACAAAGCCGCCCGTTGTCATACAAAAATGAGATCCAAGCACCGTCCTCCAATTGCACAATTTCTCGAATGCGGAGAGCCATCCCCGTCAATGCCGGGGTGTGAAATATGGATGGCACATAAATGGCGGCATCGAGTAACTATAAATTTGTGAACGGATTGAATACCTTCCTGGTCAAGCGCCTGGGTGGAATATATCAAGATTTCCGGATTGTGGGTCACTGTGGCGGCAAGCCCCAGCAAACACCGTGGTGTTCCTGCATTCCAAGCCAGCTTCTCGGCGATTCGTTCGGACAGTTTTTCAGCCAGCCCGGAGATTATTTTCGTTGCCTCCGCTGCAGAGATATTGGCGGCATGGGACAGCCAATTCACGCTCGTTAAGTCGAGCGGTAGTTTCGTCGCCGACTCCCATCCAGCGGGTTTGGAAATCGCCACCGTTTTATTTTGTGACTTTGCCCGGTTCAGAATTTGCTCTTCAATGATCCCGTCTTGGTAGAACCCGCCCTGAGGAATGTGAAGACAGGCAATTGTGCCGGGCACAAATTCAAACGGCGGCACGGTGATTTGCATTGCTGGCAGGTGAGCGTTCAATTTTCTGTCCCCGACCCTATTCCCGCCCTTTCCGGTTGTCGAGCCAAATACCCTGAACCCTCGCAGCCCGCACAGAGTGACGTGAGCTCATCTTGACTTTGTCCTTATCCAGGTAGCGAATGGCCTGGGATCTGATTTAGCAAAACGCTCGGAGCGTTCCTCCCTCTCCGCATTTTGTGATGGAATATGGGGAGAGGGCCGGGGAGAGGTGCTGCCTTTTCATCTTTTGCCTTTACCCGGCCTGCTGTAGCGGAGCCTTAAACCAACGCCTGTGTTCCCATTTGTCATTTGTCATTCACTCCTCCTCGGACCGCGAGCTGTCTCAACTCGCAGCGCCCCGCCAATCCGCGCGCATCGCACCATCCCAACCCGCCTCTCCCGCTCGCGCGAAATCATCCGCCAGCCCTCGCGCCAACTCCACTTCGTTTCGGGAAGGTTCATTTTTTCGTCGCCGCAAATTCCGGCCAGCCGCTGGGAACGTTTCCCCCCCGCCGCCCGCTCCGCGTGATGCGCCCGCCCGGCTCTCACCGTTTATTGCTGGATGTGGGTGATGACCTTGCCCTCGGAAATTTGCATCGCGGCGAGGCAGGTGTTCGGCGCGCGTTTGGCCATGAAGTCCCGCGCGGCCTTGACGCTTTCTTTAATGCCATGTTGGTCCTGGCAGATGGTCACCGAAAAGCCCCCCTGGCCGGTGCGCGCCAGCGTGTAGCTGACCAAACCTTTAACGGAGCGCATGAGGCTTTGCAGCTCGGCTTCGTGCTCCTCCCCGATGTCGAACAACTTCTTGGTGCCTTTGCCGTAATAGGTACGGATGATAACTTCCATGATGTCACCTCAATGATTGGGTTCGCCGGCTGACCAAAACTGACACGACCCTATTTCCGATGGTGCCCGTTGTCGAGGCAAATGCCGTGAAATCTGGCGGCATGGCGCAGCTTGAGACTGTCATTACCCAGGTAACGAATGGCCGGGCAACTCGGCCCCGCCTTTGTCACGAAGCGACGCCTTAATTTGATCCGCCACTCAATGTCTGGTTAAACCATCACCCGGGAATCGTTCAAAACGATGCGCTTACGCTTGGTTTCTCCAGCTCCACGCATCCGGCTTATGACTGTCACCCCAACACTACAACTTGCGCCCCAGAACTTCGTTCGTGCTGCCGCGGCGGTAGCCTTGCAAGTCCAGCGTCACATTCGCATAGCCGATCAGTTTTAATTTTTCAGCCACTTCGGAATATTTGCCATCCACCAGCAAGGCCGGGATTTCGGCCGGAGCCAGCTCAATCCGTGCGAGCGCCTGCTGCTGCATTTCGTGGTGCCGAACCCGCACATCGTGGAAGCCAAGGTCGCGCAGCGCGTACTCCGCCAGCTCGATCATCCGCAGCTTGGCAGGCGTGACCGTTTCGCCATAAGGCACGCGCGAACTCAGACAGGCCATCTGCGGCTTGTCCGCCGTGGGCAGGCCCAACCGCGCCGAGAGCTCGCGGATTTCCGCCTTGGTCAGGCCGGCTTCCTTGAGCGGAGCCCGCACCTGGAATTCCGCCGCCGCCTGCGCGCCCGGACGAAAATCGCCGATGTCGCTCGCGTTTTCGCCATAGGCAATCACCGCAAAATTTTCCGCCCGGGCCAGCGGCGTCAATTCTTCGAACAGCTCGTGCTTGCAGAAATAGCAGCGGTTCGCGGGATTCGCCGTGTAATTGGCGTTGGCAAATTCCTGTGTTTTCAGTACGCGCACGGGAAAGGCAAATTTCGCCGCAATCTCGAGCGCCTCCTGCAATTCGCGCCGTGGCAGGCTCGGCGAATCGGCGATCGCCGCCAGGGCGCGGTCGCCCAGCACCTCATGCGCCACCCGCGCGAGAAAGACCGAGTCCACCCCGCCGGAATAGGCGACCAGACACGAGCCGTAGCCGCGCATCTGCTCGCGTAACTTATTCAATTTGTCAGTTGCTTCGCTCATCACTTCAACTTCTTGGCGGCTTGCACCGCGGCTTCATAAACCTGTTTGACCGGCACCTTGCTTTTCACCGCCACGGTTTTGACGGACTCAAATTCCGGGGCCGCTTGCACTACTTTACCACTCAATTTACCAAGTTTCACGGTGACTTCGCCAAAAGCGGTTTTTACGCCGGCAAACTCCCGCCGCAGCTTGCGCCGCTCCGCCACGGTTTTGCGCACCCCGAAAGCAGTCGTCTCCCGCAAAATGAATTCGCTGAATTGATCCGCCGCCGCCTCCGCACACAATACCGTCAGCAGCACGCCCGGACGGTTTTTCTTCATCTGGATGGGCGTGTGAAAAACATCCAGCGCCCCGGCCGCCAGCGCGGCTTCCACAAAACTGCCAAGAATCTCCCCGGTGCAATCGTCCAGGTTGGTCTCCAAGACCGCCACACGGTCGGTTTCCCAATCCAAGGTTGGCGTCCAAGCCTTGGCCGGTTGCGAACGGGTGCCCGCCGGCTGGCCGGCCGCCACCGCCGTGCCCAGCACGGCGCGCAGGACATTGGGCCGGGTGGCGTTGTCGCGCGTGCCGAGGCCAAACCCGATTTTTTCGGCCACCAGATTCTCCATCGGCCCGAAGCTTTCGACAAATTCCGCCAGCAAGGCGGCGCCGGTGGGCGTGACCAGCTCGTGTGGTTCCTCGCATTGCGTAATGCCGATGCCGCGCGCGCCCAGAATGGCCAGCGTCGCGGGCGCAGGCACGGGAAAACGTCCATGCGCGCAGCGAATCCAACCGGTTCCTTCGACCACCGGCGCGGCGCACACGCGCGGTTTGCCAAGCAATTCCAAGGCAATGGCCGCCCCGACGATATCCACAATGGAATCCACCGCGCCAACCTCGTGAAAATGGACCTGCTCGGGCGGCTGGCCGTGAATTTTCCCTTCCGCCTCGGCAATGCGCTGGAAGACGGCAATGGATTTTTGCTTCACCCACGCGGAAAGTTTGCTGCGTGCAATCAGCGCTTTGATTTCGGTAAAATTACGCTGGTCAGCATGCGTATGGCCATGGGCATGGGGCTCCGGCGATTTTGGAGCTTCGCCTGCCGCCGGTCCGGAACGGGCAAAGCTGGGAATCTGCCAGTGCCCGTGGCCATGGCTGTGTTCGTGGCCGTGCTCGTGAGTATGTCCCGGGCCGGTCGCCGGCGTATGAAACGTCAGTCCGCAGGCGCTTTCGCCATGGCCATGCTCGTGGTCATGACCTTGGTGCTCGGTATCCGGCTCGAGCTGCACATCAAATTTCACGCCGGCGATGGCCGCCTTTTGCCCGCGCACGATGTGCAGGTGATAGCCGGCGAGCTTGAGCTTTTGCAGTTCGCGTTCCAGCTTTTTCGCCTCCACGCCCAGATCGAGCAAGGCGGCGATAAACATATCGCCCGCGATGCCGCTAAAAATATCGAGATACAAGGTTTTCATGCAACCGGGATTCCGGTACCGAAGACAGATGATCGCCGCCGGTAAAAGTTACGGGCATCTGGCGAACCGGCGTTTATGCCGGCGTTTGCTCCGCCAGCGCGTTGATTTGGCTGGCGGCGTAGCCACCGCCAAAGCCATTGTCAATGTTCACCACCGTCACGCCGCTGCCGCAACTGTTCAACATGGCCAGCAGCGCCGCAATACCCCCAAAACTCGCCCCGTAGCCAATGCTCGTGGGCACGGCGATCACCGGCCGGGCGACGAGTCCGGCCACCACGCTGGGCAGCGCGCCTTCCATGCCGGCGACCGCCACAATGACATTCGCGCGCTGCAATTGATCCATCCGCGCCAGCATCCGGTGCAGGCCGGCGACCCCTATATCATGAATCCGTTCTACACGGTTCCCCATGATTTCGGCGGTCACCGCCGCTTCCTCAGCCACGGGCAGGTCGCTCGTGCCCGCACATATGACGGCAATAAACCCGGCGCGTTTCGGCAGGGATTTGTCTTCAATGGTCACGCAGCGGGCCAGTTCATGGTAAACGGCCCGCTTGTATTTTTTGCGGAGAGCCTTGGCGTGATCGCTGGTAATACGCGTGACCAGCACCTGCTGCCCATGATCCAGCAGCCGGCCGGCAATCTTGACCACCTGTTCCGGCGTTTTGCCGGCACCGAAGATCACTTCGGGAAAATTTTTACGCAGGGCGCGATGCGTGTCCACCTGCGCAAAACCAAGGTCGGCCACCGGCGCCGCTTGAAAGGCGCGCAGCACCTGCTCGCGCGGAATTGTTCCGGCGCGGAAACGATCCAGCAGGGCGAGGGCTTCGGTCGTTGTCATGCGGTGACAATGCCCCACACGAAACGGGCTGTCACGCTGGAAACGCTGGTTTTGGCCACGTGACCATAATTGTGACACACCCAGACAATAAGTTGCCATTTATGGACACTTAAAATCTGCCACCCCATTCGTCACGCTGCCATCCTGCTCAATTTGCCCATTTTATCGAATAGTTTTGAGGTTTTTAAAAACATGCGCTAATCACATTCTTTAACAATTCAAAAACAAAGTGGACAAAAGGCAGGACAATGTATATTTTAAAGACACAGGATGCTTGGTTTGGTCTATGATGACTTTAAGGCAAATATTTACTGAGCTAAAACGAGTCCAAGGTTCGGCAACCGAAGTTTGGCGGGCAAGAACAGATTTTTCCCTTGCTCGCATATAAAATAGACGTTGCCGAGATTTAGCTAACCGTATTTAGAAAAATGCACACCGCAATACCAGCTTGGTATGGGGCCAGGACCAAACCGAAGCATGAACACATCGCGGCGGCTAACATTAAGAAGCATTTGAACCTGGAGGTGTTTTTCCCCAAGTTTCGTCTGAAGAAAAACACCCGGCGAGGCTTGGTGCGCGTGGTTGAACCCTTGTTTCCAGGCTATATTTTTGTGCAATGCGTGATCGATGAAAAGGTGGGGGAAATCCAGCATGCGACGGGGATCAGCCGGATGGTGCGGTTTGGCGACCGGATTCCGTCCATTCCCGACGCCATCATCGAGGAATTGCAAACCTGTTTTGGCACGCTGGAAACTGTGACCGTTGAGCACCAATTGACGCCGGGCGATGAGGTTTCTGTCGCGAGCGGAGCGTTTGCGGGATTGAATGCACTGGTATTAAAACAACTCCCTGCCAAAAATAGGGTGCAAATCTTGCTGGACATTCTGGGGCGACCGACTTCCGTGGAGGTTGGACAGGAGAACATAGTGTTGCTAAACAAAACATTGGCGGACTTGGCACCATTTATGGTGGTTCCGGCCCGCCAGGAAATGCTGCGGGTGTGAATTTTCCGTTCCACCAGCCAGAATTGGGTTCCGCCTCGGGCGGAAAAAACGAGCTTCGTTTGGAAAACCTTCCAAACGAACAAGTGCGGAGCCACGCCAAAAACACTCACCGATGATAACTCGAGAAAACATAGGTTTGCCGCAATGGAAGCGCGGTTTGGATATTACCCTCATTGTAATGTCCTTACCTGTGGTATTGCCGGTGTCAATTGTCATCTGGTTCATCATTCGCTTTGCCTCCGCCGGGCCGATTTTATTTCAGCAACAACGCGTCGGTTATCATGGGACCCGCTTTATGTGCCTTAAATTCCGGACGATGCATTGCGGTGCCGAAACCGCCACCCATCAGGGTCACCTGCAAAATTTGATGAAGTCAGACGCACCCATGGTTAAAATGGATGCCAAAGGCGATAAGCGCATCATCCCATTTGGCAAGCTCTTGCGCGCCTCAGGGTTGGATGAACTGCCGCAACTGATCAATGTATTGAAAGGCGAAATGAGCTTGGTTGGACCGCGGCCCTGCCTGCCTTATGAAGCAGAACAATTTCAGCCCTGGCAAACCGAACGGTTTAATGCCGTGCCCGGTTTGACCGGCCTCTGGCAGGTCAGCGGCAAGAACCGGACAACCTTCACCAAAATGATGCAATTGGATATTGAATATTCCAAAACCAAGAGTTTGTTCCTGGATCTCAAGATCATCTTCAAAACCATTCCTGCCTTGCTCGTGCAAATGGCTGATACCCACCTGAACAAGAAAGCCCGCCAGCATGAGCTGGCCGCGTCGGGAAATATTACGGCCCGGGTTGCCAATCGTTAACATTCTTCCCGGACGGCATTGCGATTGCTTAATAAGGGGCACAGAAGCAATAAATCAAAAACAACCCAATTGTATGGCAAAAAAAATCAAAGTCGGTGTCGCTGGCTGCGGCTACTGGGGACCCAACCTCATTCGTAATTTCCGCGCGCTGCCAGATTGCAGTCTGCAGATGATGTGCGATTTGAGCACCGCCCGGCTCAAGCACCTCAAGACACTTTATCCGGAAGTCAAAGGCGAGACCGATTACCAGAACATGCTGAACGGCGCCAATTTGGACGCCATCGTGATCGCCACCAACGTCAAAGCCCATTTTCCGATGGCGAAGGCGGCGCTGCTCGCCGGCAAGCATACGTTCATCGAGAAACCCATGGCCGCCTCCGTGGCGCATTGCGAAGAACTCGTTGATATTGCCAAACGCCAAGGCTTGGTGCTGATGACCGGCCACACCTTCCTCTATTCGCCCGTCGTGCGTAAGATCAAGGAGATCATCGACAAGGGCGACATCGGCGAAATCCGTTACATCTGCTCGCGCCGGTTGAATTTGGGCCTGTTTCAAAAGGACATTAATGTCGCCTGGGATCTGGCGCCGCATGACCTGTCCATCATCATGTCCATCATGAATGAATTGCCCGAGTCGGTGAACTGCTCCGGCAGCGCCCACATCACTCCCGGCATTGAAGACGTCACGGCCATGTGCCTCAATTTCAAGAACCAGCGTTCGGCCATCATCCACAGCAGCTGGCTCGATCCCCGCAAGGTTCGGGAAATGACCATCGTCGGCAGCACGCGCATGATTGTTTATGACGACCTCGCGCCGCTCGAAAAAATTCGCGTATATGACACCCGCGTCGAGCGTCCGCCGCACTATGACACGTTTGGCGAATTCCAATACGCCTATCACTACGGCGACATGTATGCGCCGTATATCAAACAGGAGGAACCGCTCAAGACCGAGTGTCAGCATTTCCTGGACTGCATCAAATCGGGCACGACCCCGGTCAGTTGCGGCACCCGCGGCACCGAACTGGTAAAGATTCTGGAAGCCTCCTCCGAATCCCTTCGCCGGAGCGGTGCGGCGGTGGAAATTAAGAACTCGGCCGGTCGTGACACTTTCAAGCCGGTCGCCAACGGCCACCACCCGCGTGGCAACTCGCAAAAAATCCTGACCGCCGGCACCCGCAAGGCGGCCGCGCCCAAGCGCATCAAGGCGCCGGAAATAAAAATCGTGCTGAACGGCAACGGACACTAAGCCAGCTGCATGAGCCAGCCCCAAGAATTGCTCCAACGAATTGCTCCGGATGTCAAACTGGGGCGGAACGTCCGGATTTTTGCTTTCACCAATCTTTACGGCTGTGAAATCGGCGACGACACAAAAATCGGGACCTTTGTGGAAATCCAGAAAGGGGCCAAAATCGGCAACCGCTGCAAGGTTTCCAGCCACAGCTTTATTTGCGAAGGAGTGACCATCGAAGATGAAGTGTTCATCGGCCATAATGTGGTGTTCACCAATGACCGGTTCCCCCGCGCCACCAACCAGGGCCAGTTGCAGACCGAAGCTGATTGGGTCTGCGTCCCGACCCTGGTCAAACGCGGCGCCTCCATCGGCTCAGGCGCAGTGTTGATTTGCGGCATCACCATCGGCGAAAATGCGCTTATCGGAGCCGGCAGCGTGGTGACCAAAGACGTGCCGGCCGGAGCCACGGTCGCGGGCAATCCAGCCCGGCTCATGTCGCCACGCGCGTCACAAGCCTGACTGCACCACTTCATTTTGCAGCCGGTCAATCCACTCGATCATCCGGATGGGGATGCGCCACTGACGCGCCATCCGGATTTCTCGTTTTTCCACGGTGCCAGCTGGACCAGGGTCCTGACCGAAACGTATGGCTTTACACCGGCTTGGTTTGTCACCGGGCGGGCCCAACTGCCGCTGATGGAGGTGGCCAGCTGGCTGACTGGCCGGCGCGGAGTCGGCCTGCCCTTCACGGATGACTGTGCGCCATTGTGCGCCGACGAAAAATCGTTTCGCGAAGTGTGGCAAGGCGCCGTCGAGTATGGCCGGGCGCGGCGATGGCAAAGCATCGAACTGCGCGGCGGTCGAAAATGGATGAGCGAAGTTCCGGCTTCGCTTTCTTTTTACGGTCACGTCGTCGATTTGCTGCCAGTGGAGGAAAAAATGTTTGGGGGATTGGATGGGTCTGTGCGGCAGGCGGTGCGGAGAGCGGCGAAGGTGGGCGTAGAGGTGACGATAGCGCATAGTTTGGAGGCGGTTCGCGATTTTTACCGGCTCCAATGCCTTACGCGCAAACGACATGGGTTGCCGCCCCAGCCCTGGCGGTTTTTTTTGAACCTCCATCGATACGTGGTGTCACAGCATCAAGGAATGATTGCCGTGGCCAGCCAGGCGGGCATCCCGATCGCCGCCTCGGTGTATTTGTGGCTCGGCGACAAGGCGATATACAAATATGGCGCCTCGGATTACGCCTACCAGCACTTGCGCGGCAGCAACCTGGTCATGTGGGAGGCCATGAAATGGCTCGCCCGCCAAGGAGTCACCCGCCTGCACCTGGGCAAAACCGCCCGCGCCAACGAGGGGCTGCGGCGGTTTAAGTTGAATCTGGGCGCCACGGAAGAAATTATCGACTATATTAAGTACGATCTGAGAAAAAACCGGTTTGTGGTGGAACACGACGCGCTCACCGGCTGGCATAACCGGGTTTTCCGGGTTTTGCCCGTCGGCCTGTCACGATTGGCGGGCGGATTGCTCTATAAACACTGGGCGTGATTAGTTTGCGTCGAACCGACTCATTTGAACAAGCAATGAACAACAGCCGTCACAACGAACCTGCAGCCATGTCGATCAGCCTGGGCGACATCTACTTTGTGGTGTTCCGCCACAAGTGGAAAATCCTGTTGCTGACCCTCGCCGGCCTGGTGGCGGCCACCGGCTATTATTTCAAGCGCCAGCCGCCCTATCAATCTGAAGCCGAGCTGTTTATCCGCTACATTTCCGACAGCCGGAACATGAGCCCCACGGATGACAACTCCCGGGTGACGTCGCAGATGAATGTCGGCCAGGGCCTGATGAATTCGGAAGTCGATATTCTGAACAGTTTTGACATCGCCACCCAGGTTGCCACCAACATCGGGCCGGAAAGAATCCTGGCGAAATACGGGGGCGGCAATGATGCCATTCGCGCCGCCGTCGAAATTCGGAAAAACTTGCGCGTGGCCCCCTCGCAGCAAAGCAGCGTCATGCACATCACCTATCTGCACCCGGACCCCGCCCTGGTGCAGCCGGTGCTGAACGAAATCATCCGCACTTACCTTGAAAAGCACGCGCAGGTGCACCAAGCCATCGGCATTTCGGACGATTTGCTGACGGATCAAATCACCCAGCTCCGGGGGCAGATTGCGGCGACGGATGAAGAATTGCGGATTGCCAAAACCAACGCCGGGATCATTGACATGGCGGATTCGCAAAAATCGTATTCCGAGGAGGTTTCCCGCATTCGCCGGGAATTGTTCCAGGCGGAGGCCGAACTGGCGGGGCACGAATCCCTGGTCCCAGCCCAGGCCCAGGACACCAGGCCCACCAACTCCATCGCCACAAATGCCATCGCCGCCACGCCGGCTCCGGTCAAGCTGCCCAGCGAAATCACGGAACAATACCAGACCGCCTGCACCCGGCAGGCCTTCCTGCAGAAGAAGGAAAACGATTACTTGATGGACAGCGGTTTCACGCCTGAAAACAACCTGGTCAAAGAGGTGCATGCGCAGCTCGCCGCCGTCATCCAGACCAAGCAGGACCTGGAGGCCAAATATCCATCCCTGACCGACCTGCCCGTCGAAACCGCCGCCGCGCCCGCCCCCGGCCTGCCGACGCCCGTCAACTTGCTGGCCGCCCTGCCGTTACGCGTCAAAATCCTCCAACAGCAGCTCATGCGCCTCCAATCCGACGCCGCCCGGCTGGATGAAGCCGAAGCCCGGATCAACGACCTGCTCCGCAAAAAACAAGTTCAGGAAAGCAGCTACAAGTATTTCGCCAACAGCCTCGAGGAAGCCCGCATCAATGAAGCCCTCGGACCCGGGCACGTTTCCAACATCAACCGCATCCAGCAGCCCTCCCCGCCGTACAAAGATTTCGCCGCCTTTTACAAAAAAGTCTGCCTCCTGATTTTCGGCGGCCTCGGCGCCGGCCTGGCCTGGGCTTTTCTCATTGAATTCTTTTTGGACCACTCCGTCAAACGCGCGGGCGAAGTCGAAGGCAAACTCCACCTCCCCTGCTTCCTCTCCATCCCGGACCTGGGCCAGAACAAACGCGCCGTCAAAGCCGCCGCCGCCCGCCGCCAACTCGCCGCCGCCCAACCCAACGGCGACAGCCCCGCCGCCGCCGGCCTCGTCCCCGCCACGCACGATTTGGAGGCGAACGCCTGGCACATCAACCATGCCCTCGACACCCATTACGACGCCTTGCGCGACCGTCTGGTGCTCTATTTCGAATCCATCAATCTCACGCGCAAACCCAAGCTCGTCGCCATCACCAGCACCAACCGCGGCGCCGGCGTCAGCACCATCGCCGCCGGCCTCGCCGCCTCCCTCTCCGAAACCGGCGACGGCCGCGTCCTCCTCGTCGACATGAACCGCGAACACGGCGCCGCCCAGCAATTCTTCAACGGCCAGCCCAGTTGCAAACTCGACGACGCCCTCCTCAGCGACAAACGCGACCACGCCATGGTCAAGGACAACCTCTACGTCGTCTCCGAAAGCTCCCACAGCGACCAGCTCACCCGCGTCCTGCCCAAGCGCTTCGCCACCCTCGTCCCCCAGCTCAAGGCCAGCGATTACGACTACATCATCTTCGACATGCCCCCCGTCACCCAGACCAGCATCACCACCCGGCTCGCCGGTTTCATGGACACCGTGATGCTTGTCATTGAATCCGAAAAAACCGACCGCGAGGTCGTCCAGCAGGCCAATGCCCTGCTCTCCAAGTCCAAGGCCAATGTCAGCGCCATCCTCAACAAAACGCGGCAATACGTGCCGTCACGGCTCGTGCACGACATTAATTCCAAAATGTAAGCGGCCGGTGCCGTTTCCGCCCGTTCGTTTGAATTCCGCCCCGCCGGTTTGACCGTCATCACGCTGTCATGCTACGCCGACTCTACTATCGCCTGAAGCCGTACCTGCCCTGGCATCTGCGGATGTCGGTGCGCCGGGTCGTCGCCCAAACCCAGCGCCGCCTCCACGCCCGGATCTGGCCCATCAACCCCACCGCCGGCGAACCCCCCGCCGGCTGGCCGGGCTGGCCCCACGGGAAAAAATTCGCCCTCGTCCTCACCCACGATATCGAGGGCGCCGGCGGCCTGGCCAAAGCCCGGCAGTTGGTGCAAATGGAGCAGGAACTCGGCTTCCGCTCCTCCTTCAATTTTATTCCCGAAGGCGATTATCAGGTTCCGCCCGCCTTCCGCGCCGAACTCGTCCAGGCCGGCTTTGAAGTCGGCGTCCACGACCTGCGCCACGACGGCAAATTATACTGGAACCCAGCCGGGTTCGCCGACAATGCCCGCCGCATCAACGGCTACCTCCGCGACTGGCAGGCCGTCGGCTTCCGCGCCGGCTTCATGCTCCGCGACCGCGACTGCCTGAACGACCTGGCCATCACCTACGACGCCACCACGTTTGACACCGACCCCTTCGAGCCGCAGCCCGAAGGGTCGCACACCATTTTCCCCTACTGGATTGCCCTCCCCCAGGGCGGCGGCTATGTGGAGCTGCCGTACACCCTCGCCCAGGATTCCACCATCTTTCTGGTGCTTCAGGAAAAAGACAACAGCGTTTGGAAAACCAAGCTGGACTGGATCGCCCGGCAGGGCGGCATGGCGCTGCTCAATGTCCATCCCGACTACCTCGGCTTTGCCCCCCAACAGGAACAAGGGCATGAATATGCCGCCCAGCACTACCGGGAATTTTTGCAATACGTCGCCCGGCACTATGCCGGCCAGTACTGGCTCGCCCTGCCCCGCGAAATGGCCGACTGGTATCGCGAGCACGGCCGCGGCCGGCCGCAGTCCGACACCACCGGCCCGGCGCCCGTCCCCGACACCGCCGGCACCCGCCCGCTCATCGGCAAACGCGCCGCCGTCGTGCTCTTTTCCTACTACGCCGCCGATCCCCGGCCCCGCCGCGAAACCGAGGCCCTCGGCCAGGCCGGCATGGAGGTCGATGTCATCTGCCTCCGCCAGGACGGCGAGCCGCGGCACGAAATCCTCAACGGCATCAACGTCCATCGCATTCCGATGAAGCGCCGCCGCGCCGGCAAGTTCACCTATGTGTTCCAATACGGCAGCTTTCTCCTGAGCGCCTTCCTCCTGCTCTCCTGGTGGCGGCTCCGGCGGCGGTATCAGCTCGTCCACGTCCACAACATGCCGGACTTCCTCGTGTTCAGCGCCCTGCTCCCCAAGCTCTGCGGCGCCCGCGTGATCCTCGACCTGCACGACCCCATGCCCGAACTGCTCGTCACCATTTTCGGCCTGAAAGAGCAAAGCGCCGGCGTCCGCACCATCAAGCTCCTCGAGAAATGGAGCATGCGCTTCGCCGACCTCGTCATCACCGTCAACCGCGCCTGCGAGAAAATCTTCCTCGGCCGCAGCTGCCCCCCGGAAAAAATCCAGGTGCTGATGAACGTGCCGGACGAACGCATTTTCAAGTTCCGCAGTTGCGATGACTACCCGCCCCGCGATCCCGCCGCGCCCTTCGTCATCATGTATCACGGCTCGATTGTCGAACGCAACGGCCTTGATGTCGCCGTGGCCGCCCTCAAAATCCTCCGCCAGACCGTGCCCGCCGCCCAGCTTTGGATCTTTGGCGGCGTCACCCCGTTTCTCACCTCCGTCCTGGCGGCCGCGCAGGCGGACGGCCTCGCGGACAGCGTCCGCCATCTCGGCTCGAAAACGCAGGCGGAAATCGTCCAGGCCATCTACGCCTGCGATGTCGGCGTGATCCCCAACCGCAACAACGCCTTCACCGAAATCAACACGCCCACGCGCATCTTTGAATATCTCTCCCTCGGCAAACCGGTGATCGCGCCCAGCTCGGCCGGCATCACCGATTATTTCACCCCGGAAGACATCATTTACTTTGAGCTGGGGAGCGCCCGCGACCTCGCCGTCCAGTTGCAAAAAGTTTACGACCAGCCCGCGTGGGCCCGGGAAATCACCCGGCGCGGCCAGGCGGTTTACCGCCACCAGTGCTGGAGCCGCGTGCGGCATCATTTCATCAACCGCGTGGTGGACCTTTTGAAGACCAAATGATCGCCGTGGCCGCCAACCCGGAAGACCAGCCGGTCGTCGCCGAGTTCTTCGAACTCTTCAAGACGCCCTGGGAAGTTTTCCACCCCGGCAGCCGCGCCGAGGTGTTGCTCTGTACCCGGACGGAAATTCCGCCGAACCGGGCCCGGCTGGTCGTGGTTTATGGCGGCACCGGGCACGCCTTTGACCGCGAGCACGGCCTGACCCTCCAGCCGGCGCCCACCCACCAAACGCTTGCCCACGCCGGCCGGAATTTCCCGGTTTACGGCCGCTGTGCCACGACCGCCAGCAACCCCGGACCCGTGCTGCAAACCATCACTGCCAACGGCCAGACGTTGGTGCGCATCAGCTACCATCTGTGGGCCGAAATCCGCCACCTGCTCACCGTTGGCCAGCCGCCGGAACATGCGGCCATGCCCGCCCTGGAAATCCACATCGCCCTGCTCCGCGACCTGATCCTCGGCCTGGCCATCCCGCTGGTGGAAATCCCCCCCGTGCCCGCAGGACACGGCTGCATCGCCTGCCTCACGCACGACGTGGACCACGTCGGCATCCGCAACCACAAGTTCGACCATACCCTGTTCGGCTTTCTATACCGCGCCACGCTCGGCTCGCTGCTCGACGTGTTTCGCGGCCGGAAAACCCCGGGCCAACTCGCCACGAATTGCCTCGCCGCGCTAAAACTCCCCTTCGTGCACCTCGGTCTCGCCCGGGATTTCTGGTATCAATTCGACCACTATGTCGAACTGGAAAACCGCGCCGCCTCCACTTTTTTTATCATCCCCAAAAAAGGCGAATCCGGCCTGGATGCGCAGGGGCGCCGGCCGGCCAAACGCGCGGCCAGCTACGACGCGGCCGACCTGAAAGACACCCTGCGGCAGCTCGCCACCGCCGGCAAGGAAATCGGTGCCCACGGCCTGGATGCCTGGCGTGATGCCACCGCCGGCAGCGCCGAGCGGGAGATTATTTCCCAGCTCACCGGCAGCGCGATCCCCGGCGTGCGGATGCACTGGCTGTATTTCAACGAACAATCGCACGCCGTATTGGAGCAGGCCGGTTTCCTGTACGATTCCACCGTCGGCTACAACGGCACCATCGGCTACCGCGCGGGCACCACGCAGGTGTACAAGCCGCTGACCACGACCCGGCTGCTGGAACTGCCCATGCACATCATGGACACCGCCTTGTTCTACCCCTCCTATCTGAACCTTTCCCCCCGGCAGGCCGCGGAAAAAA
>Ga0302322_100000156_pt1 | contig 46234 bp, 29 predicted proteins | sample Fen_T0_2_FD_203757 | JGI IMG/M metagenome (GOLD analysis project Ga0302322, IMG submission 203757) | Peat permafrost microbial communities from Stordalen Mire near Abisko, Sweden - Fen_T0_2 | ecosystem: Environmental > Terrestrial > Soil > Wetlands > Permafrost | place: Sweden: Abisko...
GCTCGAGCCGCACCACGACGACGGCATGACCGGCATCCGCCGGCAGGGCTTCCTGGTCGCCGGCGTCGATCGCGGCGGCGAGGACTGGAACGTGAACCTGCAAGCGATCGGGCGCTACACCCCGGGCTGCCCCCCCGCCCTGCCGGCCGATCCGCTCGGCGCGATGGTCACCACGCTGAACGAGATCAACTATGGCCAGCTCCGCTCGTACCAGCTCGGCTTCACCAGCCGGCTGGCGCACAGCTGGCTGCAACAGACCCTGCAGGCCGAGCTCCTCACCATCGGATATTTTCAACCCACCACGCTGCTCGTCCGACCCATGGTGTCCTACGCGATCAGCGACGCGACCCGGCTGTCGGTGGGCGGCGAGTACTACCTGGGTAGCGACGCGAGCTACTTCGGTCAATTCAAGAAGAATCGCACTGCATTCCTGGAGTTCCAGCGGTTTTTTTAGCCGCGGCCACGCGCCGCAACATGGAGCAAGCTCATGGTCAACGAGCCAATCTGTCAGCCACTCTCTCAGCCTGATAACTTCGTCGATCTGCTCACCGCGCAGGCGACGCGCCACGGCGACAAGGTCGCGTACGCCTTCCTGGAGGAAGGCGACCACATCACCGACACGGTGAGCTACGCCGAGATGCTCGAGCGCGCCCGCGCCGTCGCCATCGAGCTGCGCCGCCGCGCGCCGGTCGGCTCGCGCATCCTCCTGCTCTACCCGTCGTGCATCGACTACATGGTCGGGTTCTTCGGCTGCCTGTGCGCCGGGATGATCGCCGTGCCGATCTTCCCGCCGCGCAACAGCCGGCACAACGCGCGGCTCGAGTCGGTCACCCGCGACTGCGACGCCGCGCTCGGCCTCACCACGAGCCGCCAGCTCCGGATCATGCAGGCCGGGCTCGAGGCGTCGCCGCTGCTCGCGAGCCTCGCGATGGTGTGCACCGACGAGCTCCGCGGCTCGGCCGAGGGCTGGCAGCGGCCGGACGTGACCGGCGCGAGCCTGGCCATGCTGCAGTACACCTCGGGCTCGACCGGGACGCCCAAGGGCGTGATGGTCAGTCACGGCAACCTGCTCCACAACGAGACGATGATTCAGGCCGCGTTCAACTCGGACAGCAACTCGGTGTCGGTGACGTGGCTGCCGCTGTTCCACGACATGGGCCTGATCGGCTGCATGCTGCACACCTACTGGCTGGGCGCGACGTGCTACTTCATGCCGCCCACCGCGTTCCTCCGCCGCCCGGCGCGCTGGCTCGAGGCGATCAGCCGGTACCGCGCCACGCTGAGCGGCGGCCCGAACTTCGCCTACGAGCTATGCGCCGAGAAGGCGAGCAAGGAGGCCTACCCCGAGCTCGATCTATCGAGCTGGCAGGTGGCGTTCAACGGCGCCGAGCCGGTGCGCTACGCCGGCATGGAGCGGTTCGCCCAGAGCCACGCGGGCTACGGCTTCGATCCGCACGCGTGGGTGCCGGCGTACGGCATGGCGGAGTCGACGCTGGTCATCACCGCCGGCAACGGTCGCCAGCTGCCCATGGTGCGGCACCTCGACCGCACCAGGCTCGGCGCGCGCCAGGTGGTCCGCGTCGCCGACGGCGAGGGCGTCACCGCGGTCGGCTGCGGCCACAACCTGCCCGGCCAGACGATCCGGATCGTCGATCCGATCACCCTCGCCGCGTGCGCGCCCGACCGGATCGGCGAGATCTGGGTGGCCGGCCCGCACGTCACCCACGGCTACTGGGAGCGCCCGGAGGCGTCGCGCGACACCTTCGAGGCGTACGTCGCCGACACCGGCGAGGGGCCGTTCCTGCGCACCGGCGATCTGGGGTTCGTGTGCGACGGCGAGATGTTCGTCGCCGGCCGGATCAAGGACATGATGATCGTCAACGGGGTCAACTACTACCCGCAGGACATCGAGGCCACGGCGGAGCTCGCCGCCGACGAGCTGGCGCCCGGTGGCGCGGCGGCGTTCGCGGTCGACCGCGGCAGCGGCGAGCGCGTCGTGCTCGTCGCCGAGGTCCGGCGCTCGGCGCTGCGCAACCTCGACCGCCGCAGGCTGATCGCCATGGTCCGCCAGATGGTGCAGGACCAGCACGAGCTCGCGCTCGCCGATCTCGTGCTGATCCGGCAGGGCTCGTTGCCCAAGACCAGCAGCGGCAAGGTCCAGCGCACCCGCGCCCAACAACTCTACCTGGCGCACGAGCTCACCACGCTCGACTCCGCCGAGACGGTCGAGGCATAGCGTCATGGACGCCCTCCGACGTGCCCGGTGGCTCGAAGCCGAGCTCGGCGATCCGCGCGACCCGAGCGCGGAGTTCTCCTACGCACGCCGCGTCGAAGACGACGAGGCGGAGCGCTACCCGAGCAGCGCGTTGCGGACGCTGCTCGAGGCCCAGGTCCACCGCCACTACGTGCCGCGCCCGCTGGGCGGCCAGCTGCGGAGCTTCGAGGACGTCGGCGCGCTGGTCCGCGTGGTGGCGCGCCGCGATCTGACCGTCGCGATCACGCACGCGATCAGCCTCCTCGGCACCGCCGTGGTCTGGCTCAGCGGCGATGCGGCACAGCAGCGCCGCCTCGCGGACGCAGTGCTCGACGGCGAGCGGGTCTCGGTCGCGCTGACCGAGCCGGGATCGGGCAGCGACCTGCTCGCGATGTCGGTGGCCGCGCGGCCGCGCGGAGATGGCTACCACCTGACCGGGGAGAAGTGGCTGGGCAACGGCCTCGACCGCCACCGCTTCGTCGTGGTCTACGCGCGCACCGAGGACCGCGGCGGTCCCCGCGGGTTCAGCCACTTCCTCGTCGACAAGCAGGCGGTCGCCGGCGGGGTCCGGGCGTCGGGCAAGATCCCGACCCTGGGGCTGCGCGGCGCGGACTTGAACGGGCTTGCGTTCGACGCGCAGCTGCCGAGCTCCGCGCTGATCGGCGCGTCGGGCAGCGGCTTCGAGGTGATCTTGAAAGCGCTCCAGGTGTCGCGCACGATCTGCGGCACGCTGTCGCTGGGCGCGCTCGACACCGCGCTCGACACCGTGCTGCGGTTCGCGTTGCACCGCCGGATCTACGGCAAGCAGGTCGCCGAGCTGCCGCAGAGCCAGAAGCTCTTGGTCGAGTCGTGGACCGAGATGCTGGTCTGCGACAGCCTGACCGGGCTCGAGCTGCGCGGGCTGCACGCGGTGCCGGCGCAGGCCAGCGTGCACTCGGCGGTCGTCAAGTACCTCGTGCCCACGCTCGCCGAGCACGCGATGCAGAAGCTGTCGGTGGTGTACGGCGCGCGCTACTACCTGCGCAACGGCGACGATCCGGGGATCTTCCAGAAGATGTACCGGGACAACCTGGTCGTCAGCCTGTTCGACGGCAGCACCCAGGTCAACCTGTTCAGTCTGTCGCATCAGCTGCGCTCGCTGGTGATCCACCACCGGGCGACCGAGATGCCCAGCTGGGCGGCCTGCGCGCGCGAGCCGGCCGAGCTCGACTGGAGCAAGCTGTCGCTATCGGCGAGCGGGCAGGACTCCGTGCTCGCCGGGTTCGACGCCGGGTGCGCGGCGCTGCGCGACGCGATCGGGCACGAGCCCGACGCCACCCGCCAGGCGATCGAGATCTCGCTCGTCCGGCTCACCCAGGGCCGCGACGAGCTGTTCGAGGCCGTGCGCCGGCTGTCGCCCGGCGCGTTCGCGGCCGGCGATCCCGAGGCGTTCGAGCTCGCGCGGCGCTACGCCGTGATCGTGGCCGCGGCCGCGGTGCTGATCGATCGCCACCTCAACCAGGCCGCGCTGACCGGCACGCTCGCCCATCCCGCGGTGATGGCGGTCGCGCTGCATCGCCTCGCCGCGCAACTCGGCGGGGTGCCGCTCTTGCCGTCTCCGTGCTACCGCGACTGCTTCGCCGCGCTGCTCGCCCGCCGCGAGCAAGATGGCCATTGTGGTCTCTATGTGACGCAACCCGAGAACTCCAACGCTGTGACCTGAGGAACAAGCCATGAACATCGCAACGCCGTCATCGCCGCACCCCTCCCCCAGCAAGGCCATCATCCAGCACTGGCTCCAGCTCCGTATCGCCGAGAGCATCCAGGCCCAGGCCGACGACATCGACGCCACCCTGCCGTTCTCGTACTACGGGCTCGACTCGGTGGCGTCCGTGACCATCTCGGGAGAGCTCGAGATCTGGCTGGGTCGCAAATTGCCGCAGACGCTGACCTGGGATTATCCCAGCATCGATCTGCTCTCGACATTCCTCGCGCAGGTCTAAAGGGCGCAGAACGAAAAAGGAAGTGCCATGCAGCCGATCGCCATTGTAGGTATTGCTTGCCGATTCCCCAAGGCCCCGAACGTGACCGCGTTCTGGCAGTTGCTGTGCGAGGGCCGCGACGGGATCGGTCCAGTTCCCCAGGAGCGCTGGGACGCGGACGCGTTCTACGCCGAAGATCCCAAGGTCGCGGGAAAGACCAACTCGCGGTCCGGCGGGTTCATCGAAGAGATCGATCGTTTCGATGCCGGATTCTTCGGGATCTCACCCCGTGAGGCCGTCCAGATGGATCCACAGCAGCGCATGCTGCTGGAGCTGGCCTACGAGGCGTTCGAGGATGCCGGCGTCGCCTCGTCGTCGCTGACCGGCAGCGACACCGCCGTGCACATCGGCGTGATGAGCAACGATTACTTGCGCTACCAGACCGCCGAGGAGTATCGCCGGATCGACGTCCACACCGGCGGTGGCGCCGGGTTTTGTATGGTGGCCAATCGGCTGTCGTACCACTTCGACCTGCACGGCCCGAGCATGGCGGTCGATTCGGCGTGCTCGTCGTCGCTGGTCGCGATCTTCGAGGGCTGCCAGTCGCTGTGGACCGGGCAGTCGCAGCTCGCGCTCGCGGGCGGCACCAACCTGATGCTGGATCCGATCTTCAACGTGTTCTATTCCAAGGGCGGGCTGCTCGCCCCCGACAGCCGGTGCAAGACGTTCTCGGCCAACGCCAACGGCATCGGCCGGGGCGAAGGCTCGGGCCTGGTCGTGCTCAAGCCGCTCGCCGACGCGCAGCGCGATGGCGACGACGTCTACGCGGTCATCCGCGGCGGCGCGGTCAACCACGGCGGCCGCAGCAACGGCGTGACGGCGCCCAACCGCTGGGCGCAGGAGCAGCTCTTGCGCATGGCGTGGGACCACGCGGGCGTCACCGGCCAGGCGCTCGACTACATCGAGCTGCACGGCACGGGCACCTCGCTCGGCGACACGATCGAGGCCAACGCGCTGGGCGCGTCGCTGTTGCGCGACGGTCGGACCCAGCCGTGCCCGGTCGGCTCGGTCAAGAGCAACATCGGTCACCTCGAGGGCGCCGCCGGGGTCGCCGGCCTCATCAAGGTCGCGCTCAGCCTGCGCCACGCCACGATCGCGCCGAGCCTGTGGTTCGATACGCCCAGCCCGACGATCGACTTTGCGGCGCTGCCGCTCGAGGTCAATGTCCAGCGGCGGCCGTGGCCGACCGTGCCCGAGGGTCGCGCCCGGCTCGCCGGCATCAGCGCGTTCGGGCTGGGCGGCACCAACGCGCACCTCGTGCTGGAGTCGGCGCCGCCGCGGCCGGCGGTGCGCAAGGTCGTCCACCCGGCGGTCGAGATGCTGGTGCTCAGCGCCCGGAACGAGCCGGCGCTGCGCGCCCAGGCCGCCCGGTTTCGCGACGTGCTCGAGCGCGACGTCGACGTCGCGTCGGTGTGCATGACCGCGCTGCGGCGGCGCAACCTGCACGACCACCGGCTGCACGTGCTGGGCGGCGACCGCGCGCAGCTGCGCCAGGGTTTGACCGACTACCTGGCCAACCAGCCGAGCGCGCGGGTCGTGGCCGGCCGGTTCAAGCCGAACGCGCGGCCGATCGATGTGGTCCTCCCCGACACGGCGGACCTCGCGCCGGCGAAGGTGGCGCGCTGGCTCGCGCAGGCCCCGCTCGGACGCGAGGCGTGGCAGGCCGGCCGCGACGCGCTGATCGAGCTCGGCGATCACCGGCTGCCCGCGCTCGAGCAGCTGGCGTCCGCCGCAGTCCCCGACGACCCGCCCACGCGCGCGCTGTGGACGTTCGCCGCCCAGTACGCGGTGGTGAGGCAGCTGCTCGCCATGCTACCGCCCACGCCGACCTTGGTCGCGGCGGGCCGCGCGCAGCTGGTGGCGTGCTGCGCCGCGGACGCGCTGAGCTTGCCGGCGGCGCTGGCCTGGCTCGCGCAGGACCTGCGCGGGCCCGCGCCAACGACCGGCGCGTACGTGATCCGCTGCGTGTGCGGATCCGAGATCAACCCCGAGCTCGCTTGCCTCGATTGGCAAGCCAAGCCCGGGCACGGCCAGGGCGCGGAGGCGGTCACCGTGGTGGTGAACGTCGACGCCGCGGCCGTGCGGGCGGACGCGCTGCCGTGCTTCGGCCCGCACGATCACGAGCTGAGCCACGTGATCGCCCACCTCGATCTGTTGTGCTCGCTCCGGCTGTCCGCGCTGGCCGACGAGCGCTACACGCGGTTGCCGAGCTATCCCTGGCAGCGCAGCTCGTATCTGCTGCCGCGGCCGAGCGTCCACGCGGCGCCCGCCACGGCGCCCGCGGCGGGCGCGGCACCGGCGCTCGGGGCCGGGCTCCCCAGGCTACGCGTGCACCTCCTGGCCCAGCCCGCCGCGGCGCGCCGCACGCCGCTCATCGACTATCTGCAGCAGCGGATCGGCGAGGCGCTGCGGGTGCCCGGGGTCCAGATCGATCCCCAGCAGCCGCTCAACGCGATGGGGATCGACTCGCTGACCGCGGTGGAGATCAAGAATCGCATCGAGAGCGATCTCAAGGTCACCGTGCCGGTCGTCAAGTTCCTCGACGGCTTCGCGGCCACCGACTTCGCCGACCTGATCCTCGACGAGCTGACCCGGTCGCCATCGCTGGCGTCCGCGCCCGCGCCGCCACCGCCACCCGCGCCGGCCCCCGCGCGCGCGCCGGCCCCCCCGCGCGCACCGGCCCCCGCGGCGCCGCGCACGCCCGCGAGCAAGCCGCGCCCGACCACCGCCGCGGAGGCCGCCCCCGGCTCCGGGCTCGACTCCGTCGTCGAGCACATGGCGATCGATCAAATTGACACCCTGCTCGCCCAACTCATGAAGAGGACCGCCTGACATGACGAACGCATCCACGTCCCCCAACCTCGGTCTCCTGAGCGACGAGGAGAAACGCACACTCCTCATCTCGTTGCTGCAGCAGTCGCGGCGAACGCCCGTGCTGTCGGTGACGCAGGAGCGGATCTGGCAGCTGTCGCAGATCAACCCCGGCAACCCGGTCTACAACTTCCAGAGCGCGCTCGCGGTGACCGGGCCGCTCGAGCACGCCGCCCTGGCGCAGGCCCACGACTGGGTGGTCAGCCGCCACGAGCCGCTGCGCACGCGGTACGGGATCCGCCAGGGCAAGCCCCACCTCGAGGTCGCCGACACCGTCCCGGCCAGCATCGCGTTCGTCGACTGGCGATCGCGCCCCGCCGCCGATCAGCCCGCCGCGCTGCAGGCGGCGGCCACGGCGGCGGCCCAGACCAGGTTCCTCCTCGACCAGCCGCCGCTGTTCTTGCTGCAGTGCTTCCGCATGGAGGACGAGCACCACGTCCTCGTGTTGACGATGCACCACGTGGTCTCGGACCTGCTGTCGCTCGATCTGTTCTTCGCGGAGCTCGCGACGCACTACGGCGCCATCCTGCGCGGCGATACCAGCCCGGCCGCGCCGCCTCCGTGGATCTACCAGGACCACGCGCACCAGGAGCAAGCCGAGCGCGCCGGCAAGCAGCAGAGCCCGTCGGCGCAGTTCTGGCGCGACCACCTCGCGCACGCGCCCACCCTGGCGTGGCGGAGCGACTTCCCGCGGCCGGCGCGGCCGACCGGGCAGGCCGCGACCACCCACCTCACGCTCGACGCCGACACGGTCCAGGCGGTGGAAGCGCTGGCGCGCCAGGAGCGCGTCACGCCGTTCGTCGTCCTGCTCGGCGCCTACTACGTCATGCAATGGGCGATCACCGGCAGCGACGATCAGCTGGTCGGCGTGCCGTGGGCCAACCGCAACCGCCAGGAGGTACAGCAGCTCATCGGCATGTTCTCGTCGCCGTGCCCGATGCGCGTGGGGCTGTCGAGCCACACGGTGTTTCGCGACCTGCTCATGCAGGTCCGCCAGACCGTGCTCGGCATCACCGAGCACGCGTCGCTGCCGCTGGCCGACGTGGTCGAGATCGCGCAGGCGGCGAGCGACGGCAAGCCGCTCGTGATGCGCTCGATGTTCAGCTACGTGAGCCGGATGAAGGCGCTCACCTTCCCGGGGCTGCAGGCCGAGCGCGTGCCGACCAGCCGCGCGATGAGCGATCTCGACCTGTTCCTCACCGTCTACGTGGACGGCGCGTGCTGGCGCGGCGTGTTCGAGTACTCCACCGAGCTGTTCTCGCCCGGCATGGCGGCGTCGCTCGCCGAGGCCTACGGCGCGATCATCCGCATGGTCGCCGCGGAGCCGGCCAAGACCGTGGCCGAGCTCGCGACCCTGGTGCCGCTGCCGCGCGAGCTGCAGATCGCCGTCGCCGCGACCTTCACGGCCGATCCGCTCGAGGAGGTCGCCCGGTTCTGGGGCCGCGAGCTGCGCTGGCCGGTGCGCATGGCGTTCGCGCCCTACAACCAGGTGTTCCAGACCTTGCTCGACCCCGCCGGCGAGCTGAGCCGGGACGGCAACTCGCTCGACGTGCTGCTGATCCGCCCCGAGGATTGGGTGCGCTACCAGGAAGATCCGGCGCTGCGCCGCGACACGATGGCGCGCACCACCGGCGAGTTCATCCAGGCCGCGCGCCAGGCCAAGCTGTCCGCGCCGCTGGTGATCTATCTGTGCCCGGGCAGTCCCGACACGCAGGATGGCGAAGCGATCGCCACGGCCGAACGCCAGATCGAAGACGCGCTGACCGGCGCGCCGGGGGTCACGGTGGTGCGCGCGGAGACCGCGCTCCGGCCGTACGCGGTGACCGAGATCCACGACGCCCGGAGCGACGGCATCGGCCACATCCCGTTCACCCGGCAGTGGTTCTCGGCGCTGGGCACCGAGGTGGTCCGCCGCGCGACCAGCCGGCAGCGGACGCCGCTCAAGGTCATCGCGCTCGACTGCGACAACACGCTGTGGCGCGGCACGGCCGGCGAGGACGGCCACCTCGGCGTCAAGGTCGAGGGCCCGTATCGCGCGCTGCAGGAGTTCGTCTCGGCCCAGGCCGACGCCGGCGTGTTGCTCTGCCTGGTCAGCAAGAACGAGACCGAAGACGTGTTCCGCGTGTTCGATCACAACCCGGGGTTCGTGCTCCGCCGCGATCAGATCGCCGGCCACCGCATCAACTGGCTGCCCAAGTCGGGCAACCTGCGGGCGCTCGCCGCCGAGCTGAACCTGGGCCTCGATAGCTTCGCGTTCATCGACGACAACCCCGTCGAGTGCGCGGAGGTCCAGGCGGCGTGCCCCGAGGTCCTCACGCTGTGCCTGCCGAAAGATCCCGACGACATCCCGGGCTTCCTCGCCAGCGTCTGGGCATTCGATCGTGCGCAGGTCACCGACGAGGATCGCAAGCGCGGCAAGCAGATACAGCAGAACCGCAAGCGCGAGGAGCTCCGCCAGGAGGCCGGCTCGTTCGAGGACTTCCTGGCCAGGCTGGAGCTCGTGGTCGACGCGACGCCCGCCGACGACAAGACCATGCCGCGCCTGGCGCAGCTGAGCCAGCGCACCAACCAGTTCAACAACGCCGGCGTGCGCTACGACGAGGCGCAGCTCCGGCGCCAGCTGGCCGGCGAGCTGCGCGCGACCGCGGTGTCCGTGCGCGATCGGTTCGGCGACTACGGCCTGGTCGGCGCGGTGTTCTACCGGATCGCGCCGGCCGCCGTCGAGGTCGATGGCTTCATGCTCAGCTGCCGGGTCCTCGGTCGCGGCGTCGAGCACCGCCTGCTCGCGGATCTCGGCCGCGCCGCCACGGCGAACGGGCTTCTCCGCGTGCGCATCGCGGTCAAGAAGCTCGAGCGCAACGAGCCGTTCCTGCGGTTCCTGTCCACGCTCGACGGCGCGTACACCGGCGATCACGGCGCCTACGAGATCTCGGCCGACGCGGCCGCGATCGCGCGCTTCGATCCCGAGCGCTACGGTGATACGTCGGTCGCCGAGACCACGGCGTCGACCTCCGCGGCCGCGGTCTCGGATGTCCACGTCGCCCGCCAGGCCGCCCTGGCCGGTGTGGCGGGCTGGCTGCGGCGCGCCACGGACGTCCAGGACCGGCTCGACAGCGAGGGCAAGCGCAAGCGCGGCGCGGTCGGCACGCCGCCGCAAGGCGAAGTCGAGCGCGCGATCGCAGACATCTGGCTCCGCGTGCTCCGGTTCGACGCGGTGGGCCGGGACGACAACTTCTTCGAGATCGGTGGCAACTCGCTGCTCCTGGTGCAGGTCAACAGCGGGCTCATCGAGCACTTCGGCAAGGACATCCCGATCACCACGCTGTTCCAGTTCCCGACGATCGCCACGCTGGCCAGCCACCTGGGGCAGGGCGCGGCGTCCGAGCAAACCAGCGCGAAGACCCAGGCGCGGCGAGATCAGTCGCGCACGCAGATGCAAGCGCGGATGCGTCAGCTCGGCGGCATGCGTCGGCGCTAGCGCGCCCCGCGCGGCTGCCCAGCCTGGCCTGGGCCGGTCCTGGATGTCACAGCAGGCAGCACCTTCCGGGGTGCCCGAGGAGTCTTGTCATGAGCAAGCTGGACGATATCGTGATGCCCGCCGCCGCGACCCGGCCGCCGGCCTCGAACCCCGCGGCGTTTCGCATCCTCGCCCGCAGCCTCGTTCGCGAGCTTCACAAGCGAGGATACGGGCTCCACCACGTCGTCGGGTTCGCCGATGAGCTGATCGACCTCGCGTGTGATTCGTTCCGCGGCTCTCCTCCCTGACCCTAGGGACAGTTGTGACGAACGCGCGAAATGACGACAACAGAGCACGACGCTGATGCGCCAGGCCCGGGTCCGCGGGCGGCTCCGCAGTTCACAGCGTTGCAACTCGTACCAGCGAGGTCGTCATGTCCGAAGCCATCTCCAGATCCACAGGCAAGACCGAGATCGCCGTCCTGATCGTCGGCGCGGGCGCGGCGGGGCTCACGCTCGCGCTCGAGCTCGAGCGGTTCGGCGTGCCGTACCGGATCATCGCGCAGCACGCCGAGCCGCCCGACGCGGCCCCGGCGACGGCGATCCACGCGCGCACCCTCGAGATCTTTCGCCAGCTCGGCATCGCGGACCGGATGATCGCGGCGGGCAAGCAGATCCGGCGATTCCGCGCCGACGCCCGCGGCAGGACCATCCTGCACTATCACTTCGAGCCGCTGGACTCGGCGTATCCGTTCCAGCTCAACCTGCCGCAGCCGCGCGCCGAGGCGATCTTGCTCGACGAGCTCGAGGCGCGCGGCGACCGCGTCGAGTGGAAGACCAGGCTCACCGGGTTCGTGCAGACCGAGCGGCGGGTCACCGCCGAGCTCGTCCACGACCGCGGTGGGCGCGAGACCGTGACCTGCGAGTGGCTGGTCGGCTGCGACGGTCCGCGCAGCGCCGTCCGCGAGGCGCTCGGCGTGAAGTTCCACGGCGACTCGAGCCACGGCCACTTCGTGCAAGCCGACGTCGACATCGCGTGGGGCGGCGATCGCGACGAGGACGCGGTGTTCCTGGGCGCGAAGCCAGGCTACGTCGCCTGCACGCCGCTCGATCACGTCGGCCGCTACCGGCTGTCCGTCGAGGTGCCCGTTGGCCTCGCGCCCGGGGCCGAGCCGCCGACGTTCGACCTCGCGGCGTTCCAGGCGCTGTGCGAAGGCCGTGGCCAGCGCCTGCGGCTGAGCAACGCCGGCTCGACCACGATCGCGGCGTTCCCCCACCGGCGCACCGATCGACAGCACGTCGGCCGCGTGTTCCTCGTCGGCGACGCCGCGCACATCGGCAGTCCGCTCGGCGGACAGTACCTGAACCTCGGGATCGCCGAGGCCCACAACCTGGGGTGGAAGCTGGCCTGCGTCCACGGCGGCGCGGCGAGCCGGAACCTGCTCGACAGCTACGATCCCGAGCAGCTCCCGGCCGTCGCGATGGTCGAACACACCGCGCAGGTCCTGACCAGGATCCTGACGCTCGCGCAGCCGCTGCTGGTCCGCGCGCGCGACTTCGTGCTCCCCCGGGTCAGCGGCCTCGGCGGCCTGAGCCGTCGGCTGCCGTGGATGATCTCGGGCCATCGCTATCACTACCGGACGAGCCCGATCGTCTGGGACGCGCGCGGCGCGCTGACGTGGCGCGAGCGCCGGACCCGGGCGGCCTCGGGCCACGGCGGGCCGGTGCCCAGCGCCGGCGAGCTCGCGCCCGACCTCGCGCTGTGGTACGCGGAGTCCGGGCCGCCGCAGCGGCTCATCGATCTGTACGATGGGCGGTTCACGCTGTTGCTGTTCGCCGCGGGCGTGCCGTCGGCGCACGGCGCGCGGAGCCTCGTGGGCCTCGGCGCGCGCCTCGAGCGCGAGTACCCGTGGATCGGCGCGCACCTGGTGCTCGATGCGGTGGAGCCTCCCGCGCTCCACGCCGCGATCGCCGTGGTGCTCGACCCCGACCTCCGGCTGCACCGGCGCTATGCGGCCGACTCGGGGCCGATCGTCCTGATCCGGCCCGATGGCTACATCGCGTTCATCGGGACCCGCAGCACGGAGCTCCGCGAATACCTCGAGAAGCGCTCCGAGCTGCGCCGCGCCGCGCCCCACGCCCACGCCGGGCTGACGCCGGTCCAGCCCCTCACCAGGGCCCAACGCGTTCGATGATTCGATGCGCCATGGAGGTTCGTACGCTGAGCCCGACCGCGGCACGCGACTGTCCCTAAGGACAGTTGTTGAAGTCCCCGCTCGGCGGCAAACATCGCTCGACTGCTGGTTGTCCCGCGCGACGTCGCTCCCGGCGTCGGCTCCTCGTGTCCCCTGCTGCCCATCACGCAAGGCCTGCCATGCTCACATCATTCACGCTTCGGGTGCTTCGCGGGCGTCGAGGTGCGGTCGCCGCAGGTGGGCGAGCGCTCGGTCATCTCGGCGCCGCGGGCGAGCCTGCCGGCGAAGCCGCGGGTGCATCGCCCGGCTCGGCGCGGCCGGCGGGTCGCGGCCGCGGCAGCTGCGCCGCCATGGCGGGCCCCGAGGCGGCGATCGGCGCCAGCGCGCTTGGGGTCTTCGCGGAGGCGGCGTTCTCCACGTACTGCGCGGTCCTGGCGGCGAGCACGCTGCTCGACATCGCGCTGCCCGAGCCCGGTCGCACCGGCGTCGTTCGCTGCCCGTGATCTCGTATCGACCATTGCGATTCGGCGAGGTGTGACCCTATGAACGGTTTCCGACGTGCAAGGTGGCTCGATCGTGAACTCGATCGTGAACTGGACGTCCCGCTCTACCCGTATTACATCCCGCGCGAGCTCGGCGGCGCGTTCGTGAGCCTCGAGGAGGTCGGCGCGCTGGTCCGCGTGGTCGCGCGGCGCGACATGACCACGGCGCTGTCCCACGCGTTCGGCCTGCTCGGCGCGGTCACGGTCTGGCTCGCCGGCGATGCCACCCAGCAGCGCGCGCTGGCCGGCCTCGCGCTGGCCGGCGAGCGGATCTCGGTCGCGCTGCGCGAGCCCGGGTCGGGCAGCGATCTGCTCGCCATGACGGCGACCGCGCGGCCGTCGGGCGGTGGCTATCGGCTGACCGGCGACAAGTGGCTGGACGACGACCTGGCCAAGATCCGGATCGCGATCGTCTATGCCCGCACGTCGGAGCGCGGCGGTCCCCGCGGCTTCAGCTTGTTCCTGGTCGACAAGGCCGCGATCGCCGGCGGTGTCCACGTCACCGGCAAGGCTCCCGGCCCGTGCGTGCGCGGCGCGGCGCTCGACGAGCTGCGGTTCGATGCCCAGCTGCCGGGCACGGCCCTGATCGGCGCCGAGGGCAGCGGCTTCCAGGTGCTGCTGACGGCCCTGCAGATCGCGCGCACGATCTGCGGCGCGCTCTCGCTGGGTGCCCTCGATACCTCGGTCGAGAGCGTGCTGCGCTTCGCGCTCCACGCCAAGGTCGACGGCGAGCTGGTGGCCGAGCTGCCGCACAGCCAGAAGCTCCTGTGCGAAGCCTGGGCCGAGCTGCTGATCGGCGACAGCTTGACCGGCGTGGCGCTGCGCGGGATGCACGCGGTGTCGTCTCAGGCCAGCGTGCATTCGGCCGTGGTCAAGTATCTCGTGTCCACGCTCTCCGAGCAGGCGATGCAGAAGCTGGCGGTGATCCACGGCGCCCGCCACCACGCGCGGCCGCCCGACGAGGATCCCGGGCTGTTCGAGCAGATGGTTCGCGACAATCACGCGGTCAGCCTGCTCGACGGCGGGACCGGCGGGACCACGCAGCTGAGCCTGTTCGGGCTGTCGCACCAGCTGCGCTCGCTGGTCATTCACTTCGAAGCGACCGCCGCGCAAGCGGCCGAGCTGCCGGCGACCGACCTTCCGGGCTGGGCGCACCACGCGAGCCCGCCGGTCGAGCTCGACTGGACGCGGTTCTCGCTGTCGGCGGGCGGCGAGGATGCCGTGCTCGCCGGGATCGACGCTGGGATCGACGCGCTGCGGGCCTGGCTCGGGCAGCGCGCCGCCGACGAGACCAGCCAGGCGCTCGAGGCCTCGCTGGTGCGTCTCGCCCGGAGCAAGCAGGATCTGTTCACCGCGGTCCGCGCGCTCTCGGTCGGCCAGGTGGCCGCCGGTCACCCCGAGGGCTTCGAGCTGGCGCGCCGCTATTGCGTGGTGGAGGCCGCCGCGGCGGTGCTGATCGACTGGCGGCTCAACCGCGCCGCGCTGACCAGCACCCTGGCCGATCCGGCCGTGCTGGCGGTGGTGCTGCAGCGCCTGACGGCGCAGCTCGGCGATGCGATCTCGCTACCGCCGCAGTGCTACCGCGACTGCTTTGCCGCGCTCCGTGCGCGGCGCGAGACCGACGGGCAATGCAGCCTCCACGTGCTGCCACCCGAGTGAGGACACGCCATGGAACGCGCCACCACCACCTCGCCGCCGCTCGCGAAAGCGGCCATCCAGCGCTGGCTGCAGCTCCGCATCTCCGAGGTCATCCAGACCCCTGCCGACCAGGTCGACGTTACTTTGCCATTCTCGTACTACGGACTCGACTCGGTGGCTACACTCGGGATCTCGGGAGAGATGCAGATCTGGCTGGGGCGCAAGCTGTCACCGACCCTCACCTGGGATCATCCGAACATCGAACGCCTGGCTGCGTTCCTGGCGCACGACGACGCGTGATCGCGGTGCGCCGGCGGGCGGCGTCACCACGCCGCCTCCTCGTCGATCCGCCAGCGCGCGCCATCGCCGGTGCGCTGCAGCGAGGTCGCGCACGGCACCAGCAGATCGAGCCGGATGATCGCACGGTGGGCGAGCCGGGGATCGCGCCGGGTCGTGATCGTCCGGACCGGGCTGCCGAACTCGGTCACGTCGCGGCTGCCCTCGAGCCCCGGGCCGACGCTCACGCCGTCGATCACGAGCTCGACGAACGATCGCGTGTGGCTGCCCTCGGCGATCTGCGCCTCGGCGGGGACGGTCAGCGCGAGCTCGCCCGTGCCGTTGCGGCCGGCGAACGAGATCGCCTCGCCGCGCGCGGGATCGGCGGCGCGCGGCGCCGGTGGCGCGCGGTGGCGCTGGTCGAGCGAAGCGGTGCGCGCGCTCGCGGCGTCTGGTGACGTGACCTGGCGCGGCGCCGCGGCCGGCCGGTCGCCCGCGCTCCGGCGCAGCGCCGCGGCCTCGGCGGCGGCGGCCTGCACGCGCTGGCGCTCGGCGTCGCGCGCGGCCGCGTCGGCGGTTGCGTGCTGCGCCTGGATCGTCGCCAGCTTCGTGCGCGTCTGCTCGAGCTCGCGGCTGGCCTGGGCCGCCGCGGCCTCGAGCTCGCCGCGATGACGCTCCGCCTCGTCGATCGCGCGGCGCGCCGTGGCGAGCCGTTGCTCGGCGGCGCCCGCCGCGCGCGCGCGATCGCGCTCGTCGCGCGCGCGCGCCGCCACGACCGCCGCGGCCGCCGCGTCGCGCTCGTGGATCGCCGCGGCCGCCGCCGCGCGCGCCGCCGCCGCGTCGGCCTGGGCCGCGGCGTAGGTCGTGCGCGCGCGGGCCTCGAGCTCGGCGGCCGCGGCCGACTTGCGCTCGATCTCGGCGAGCTGCGCGCGCGCGTCCTGGAGCATGCGCCCGGCGGAGTCCTTGGTCGCTTGCGCGCTCTGCCGCTCGGCCTCGATCTGCTGGCGCTCCGCCGCGGCCGCGAGCTTGGTGGCCTCCGCGCGCGCCCGCGCGACCTCGACCTCGTCGCGCGCCGCCTGGGCCTCCGCGCGCGCCCGGGCGGCCTCGGCCTTGGCCGCCTCGGCCTCTCCGCGCGCCGCCCGCGCCAGGGCGTTGGTCCTCGCGATCGCGTCCTGGGCGTTTGCCGCCCGCGCGGCCTCGGTCGTCGCCCGGTCGCGCGCGGTCGACGCCGTCATCGCGACGGCCAGGGCGCGCTGCCGCACCGCCTCGGCGCGGGCCTGCTCGGCGTCACGCCTCGCCGCCTCGGTCTGGGCGGCGGCGTCCGCGGCCGCGGCCGCCAGCGTCGCCACCGCGCGCTGCGCCGCCTCTGCGTCGCGCCGGCTGCGCTCCGCGTCGGCGCGCGACCCGCGCACGGCCGATTCGACGTCGCGCAGCGCCTCGCGCCGGCCCTCGCGCCGCGCCTCGTCGATCCCGCGCCTGGCCGACGCCTCGGCCTCGGCCTGCTGGGCCGCGTGGCGCCTCGCCACCTCCGCCTCGCGCCGGGCGTCCTCGACCTGGCGCTCGGTCTCGCGCCGGGCAGCCGCGATCTCGCGCACCGCGGCCTGCCGCGCCTGCTCGACCCGCGAGAGCTCCGCCTTCGCCGCCTCGGCTTCGCGCACCGCCGCGGCCCTCGCCGCCTCCGCGTCGCGCCGCGCCTGCTCGGCGATCGCGACCTCGGCCTCGCGGCGCGCCTGCTCGGACTTCGTCCGGTCGGCCTCGGCGCGCACCGCCACCTGACGCGCCTGCTCGAGCCGCGCGAGCTCGGCCTTCGCCGCCTCGGCCTCGCGCACCGCCGCGACCCGCGCCGCCTCCGCCTCGCGCCGCGCCTGCTCCGACTTCGTCCGGTCGGCCTCGGCGCGCCCCGCCGCCTGGCGCGCCTGCTCGATCCGCGCCTGCTCGGCCTTGGCCGCGTCCGCCGCGACCCGCGCCACCTCCGTCTCGCGCCGGGCCTGCTCCGCCTTCGCCGCGGCCGCCTCGCGCACCGCCGCCTGGCGCGCCTGCTCGAGCCGCGCCTGCTCCGCCTTCGCTGCCTCGATCTCGCGCACCGCGGCCGCCCGCGCCGCCTCGCGAGACGCGCTTTCCCGCTGGGTCTTCTCGGTCTCGGCGCGCAGCGCGGCGTGGCGCGCCTGTTCGAGCCGCGCCTGCTCCGCCTTCGCTGCCTCGATCTCGCGCACCGCGGCCGCCCGCGCCGCCTCCGCCTCGCGCCGCGCGTGTTCCGACTGGGCCGTGTCAGCCTCGGCGCGCGCCGCGGCCTGGCGCGCCTGATCGAGCCGCAAGAGCTCCGCCTTGGCCGCCGCCGCGTCGCGCACCGCGGCCGCCCGCGCCACCTCGGCCTCGCGCCGAGCTCGCGCCGAGCTGTCCTGGTCGACCTCGGCGCGCACGGCGGCCTGGCGCGCCTGCTCGAGCCGCGCGAGCTCCGCCTTCGCCGCCGCCGCGTCGCGCACCGCGGCCGCCCGCGCCGCCTCGGCCTCGCGCCGCGCCTGCGCTGCCTTCGCCACGTCCGCCTCGCGCCGCGCCTGCTCCGCCTTCGCCGCGGCGGCGTCGCGCACCGCCGCGTCGCGCGCCGCCTCCGCCTCGCGCCGCGCCTGGTCCGACCTCGCCTTGTCGGCCTCGGCCCGCGCGGCCCCCTCGCGCGCCTGCTCGATGCGCGCGAGCGCCGCCTTCGCGGCGAGGGCCTCGCGCACCGCCACGTCCCGCGCGGCCTCGGCCTCGCGGACCGCCTGCTCCGCCTTCGCCGTCGTCGCCGCGGCCCGCACCGCGTCCGCGTCGCGGCTCGCGATCGTGGCGCGCGCCTGGCGCTGGACCGCCATCGCCGCCGCGGTCTCGCGCGCCGCGGTGTCGCGCGCTTGCGCGGCCTCGCGCAGCGCCGCCGCGGCCTCGCGCGCCTGGCGCTCGGCCGCGAGCTTGGCGGCCGCATCGCCATTGCCCGCGGGCGACGGATCCCGCGCGGTCACGATCACCAGCAGATCGCTACCCTCGGCCTTCACGTCATAGCGCCCCGGCCGCGCCAGCGTGATGCTCAGGCGGACCATGGCCCCGCCCTCTTCGACCTGCTGCGCCGCGACCGTGCTGACCGCCCAGGTGTTCGGCGTGGTCACCACCGCCGTCTCGTCGCCGGTCAGCGCCTCCGCGAGCTGGGCCCGGGGCAGATCGAGCACCACGCGCGACGGTCGCTCGAGCTTGTAGACCGTGAACGCGAGCGATCGCCCGCTGCGCACCCGGACCCGCGTGACGTCACCGCTCTGCGTCACCTCGACGGCCCGGATCGACGCGAGCTCGGCCCGCGCCGTCGCAGCGTGGACCACCGCAACCACGAACACCGCGACGAATAGCAGCGTGGGATGACGCATCGGCGACCTCCGGTCACGCCGACTGTCGCCCGCCCCGGCGACCGGGACAATTTTTGGGCAGTGCGGGGGCCGCCGCACCCAGCGGCGAGCGGCCGCGATGCCGTCCGGAAACCGCCAGCGGCGGCTCCCGCGGGTGGTACTCCAGGAGTCGCCATGACGCTCGACCTCCACACGTTCGACTCGCCGATCGGCCCGCTCGTGCTCGCGGCCCGCGGCGACCAGCTGGTCGCGTTGCACCTGCCGAAATCCGCCGACCCCGCGCCGCGTGGCGCCGCGCGCCGGACGAAGATCCTCGAGCGCGCCGCGCGCCAGCTCGCCGAGTACTTCGCCGGCACGCGCACCGCGTTCGAGCTCGACCTGGCGCCGGACGGCACCGCCTTCCAGCGCAGCGTCTGGGCCGCGCTCCTCGCGATCCCGTTCGGCACGACGGCGACCTACGGCGCGATCGCCCGGTCGATCGCGCGGCCGGCCGCGAGCCGGGCGGTCGGTGCTGCGAACGGACGCAACCCGATCGCCGTGATCATCCCGTGCCACCGAGTGATCGGCGCGACCGGCGCGCTGACCGGTTTCGGCGGCGGCCTGCCCGCCAAGCAGTTCTTGCTGTCCCACGAGCGCGCGCATCGCCGCACGGCCCAGCTCACGCTCGCCGGCCACGCGTGACCGCGCGCTCCTGCCTCGCCACGCGCTCACCGGTCAGACCAACCCAGCGCCGAGGCGTGGCCAGCGCGACCCGGCCGCGCGCGCTACGTTCGCGGCGATGACCGACCCCACGCAACCACCCACCGGCGCCGACAAGGTCGCGGTCGTGTTCGGCGGCACCTCGGGCATCGGCCTCGCCACGGCGCGCCTGCTCGTCGAGACCGGCGCGCGCGTCACGATCGCGGGACGCGACCCCGACAAAGGCGCTCGCGCGGCCCGCGACCTCGGCGACCGGGCGCGCTACCTCCGCGCCGACGTCGCCCGCGCGGCCGAGGTCGCGGCGGTCATCGACGAGACCGTCGGTTCGTGGGGCCGCCTCGACCACGCGGTCAACGCGGCGGCCCTGGCCGATGGCCGCTTCGTCCGGACGGCGGACATCACGCTCGACGACTGGCACCAGACGATCGCGGTCGATCTCACGGGCGTGTGGCTGGCCATGAAGTACGAGCTGCCCGCGATGCAGCGCACCGGCGGCGGCTCGATCGTCAACGTCTCGTCGATCAACGGCCTGTCCGCCACCCCGATGGCCGCCGCCTACTGCGTGGCCAAGCACGGCCTCCATGGCCTGTCCAAGACCGCCGCGCTCGAGTACGCGGCCGACCGGATTCGCATCAACGTCGTGTGCCCCGGCGCGCATCTCACGCCGATGCTGCAGCGCGTGTTCGACGCCGTGTCTCCCGGCGCACCCGACCAGGCCGAAGCGATGTACCGCGCCGCGATCCCCGCCGGACGCATCGGCGACCCGCTCGAATGTGCGCGCGCGATCGTCTGGCTGCTGTCCGACGCAGCTTCGTATGTAACGGGCGCCGTGCTCAGCGTCGACGGCGGGCTTTCCCTGAAGGCCACCTGAGCCGATCTCCGGCGTGGGGCGCGACCCACCGTGGCTGTGATGCCAACCAGTTAGCGCACCCCGTGAGGGAATCCTGTACACCGCCTCACGCACGTTTGGTGGTGCAAAACGCGGCGCGACGCGATCGCGCGCCGCGGGCCTCAAGCGTTTCGAGGAACGGCCGATCCAATTCCATCGCCCGCCTCAGATGCGCCTCGTCACACTTCTGTCCAGCGCTCGCTCGGGCGATGCGCCGACTCGACGTGGTATCGTTGGCCGTCATGATGGGGATGTCGGGGAACCAACCGCTCCTGATCGCAGCGCGTCACCCCGCGCCGGCGAGCCCACGATGCGGCGACGCCTCGTAGCGCTTTGCGTGCTGGCGTGCGCGACCGGGACCGCGTCCGCGCAGTCCGCGTCCGTGGGCGTGGGCGTGGGCTCGACGAGAGCGCCCCGGGTCCAGGTGGCCCTGCGCCAGTTCTCCGGCGAGCACGGCATCCACAACCTCGTGGTCAACGCCGTGATGCAGGACTCGAGCGGCTTTCTCGCGGTGTCGACCAACGACGGAATCTATCGCTTCGATGGCGCGCAGTTCTCGCGCTACGAGACCCGCGGAGTCAACAGCATCGACACGCTGGCGCTGGCGCCGGATGGCAGGATGTGCGGCGCGGGCCGCCAGGGCGCGCTGTGCTGGGACGGCGGCGCGTTCGGCGCCACGGGGACCACGGGGTTGCCGGTGGTCGCGGTTCGCAAGCTGGTCTCGTTCCAGCATGCGATGTGGGCGGGCACCGACGAGGGCCTGTTCATTCGCCGGGACGGCCAGCCGTTCATGCCTGTCGCCGGGTGGCCGGACGAGCCGGTGCGCGGCGATATGTGGGTCGACGCGCTTGGGCTTATCGTGGTGCGCGGCGCGGTGCTCGAGCTGCAATCCCCCGACGGGATCTGGCGCGAGCTCGGCGCGAGCGCGGGACTCGGCGACGAGCGGATCGAGAGCGTGGTGCGCGATCGCGGCGGCGCGCTGTGGATCCGCTCGTCGACGCACGCCTGGTGGCTACCGGCCGGCGAAGCGCAGGTGCACGACGTCAGCGCTGGCCTGCCCGCGGCCTACGACACGTCGGCGATGGCGATCGGCCCGCGCGGCGAGATCTGGGCCGGCCTCGATCGCGGCATCGCGGTCCGCGAAGGCGATCGCTGGCAGGTCTACGGATCCGACGCTGGATGGCCGGCGCTGCCGGCGCGCAGCTTGTTCGTCGATCAGGAGGGCACGCTGTGGATCGGCTCGACGGGTGGTGGCGTGTACCAGCTGCTCGGCCGGGGCCTGGTCGAACACTACGACGCCGCCCACGGCTTGCCCGGCGAATTCGTGTGGAGCGTCCGGCGCGACCCCCGCGGCGAGCTGTGGATCGGCACCAACCACTGCCTCGCCCACGCGGTCGGCGAGGCGTGGGAGTGCCTGCCGGGCACCGAGGGTCACACGATCCGCAGCTTCGTGTTCACCGAGGACGGCGGTGCGTATCTCGGCGGCATGCCGCCGGAGGTGCTGTACCGCGACCCGGCGGGCCACATCACGCCGGTGCGGTTCGCCGGCGCGCCCCCGGATCAGCACATCCTGACGATGGTCATCGACCCGCAGAAGGATCTCTGGGTCGGCACGCGCAGCGGGCTGTTCCGGATGCCCGCGGGCCATGACGCGCTCGAGCGGGTCGTCTTGCCCGGCTACCCGCCGGACATGTGGGTGAGCTCGCTGCTCGTCGACGATCGCAAGCGCTTGTGGTTCGCGAGCAAGATCGGCCTGGCCGTCCTCGAGGACCACCAGTGGCGCGTGCTCGGCCAGCGCGACGGCCTGCACACCACGGCGACGCAGTACGTGATGCAGCGCCACGACGGCAGGATCTGCTTCACCTACCTCGGCGCGATCGGCCTGGGCTGCATGCGCTACGACCACGGCCCGCCGTCGCAGTTCGAGCGCATCGCGGTCGCCGACGGCCTGAGCAGCGGCGAGGTCTACTTGTTCGGCGAGGACGCGCGGCACCGGCTGTGGGTCGGGACCGGCGACGGCGTCGACGTCGAGGCGCCGCGCGGCTTCGATCACTTCGGCGTGCGCCAGGGCCTGGCGGGCAACGATTGCTCGGCGATGGCGTTCTTCCTCGATCGCGACGACTCGGTCTGGATCGGCGCGTCGGGTGGCTTGACCCACTTCGACGCGAAGCATTACCACGGCCCACCCCCACCACCGTCGGTCGCCGTCGAAGCCCACCTCGGCCGCTCGCCGCTCGAGCCCACCACCGGCGAGCCGATGCGCGTGCCGCACGATCACAACGCGTTCGAGGTCCGGTTCGCCGCCACCTCGTTCATCGATCAGAACGCCACCGAGCACCAGATCCGCATGCTGCCGGTCGAGGCCGCCTGGCGGACCGTCCGGCTGCGCGACGCCGCGTATCCGGCGCTGCCGCCGGGGAACTATCAGTTCGAGGCGCGCGCCAGGCTCGGCGCCGGCGCCTGGGGGCCGCCGGTCGTGCTGGGCTTCGAGGTGCTGTTCCCGTGGTGGCGCGCCCCGTGGTTCTACGCGGCGATCGGCGCGATCGTGCTGAGCGCGCTCGCCTGTGCCTACCTGTGGCGACAGCGGGTCGTGCTGCGCCGCAAGAGCGCGCAGCTGATCGCGCGCTCCGACGCGAGCTTCCGCGCGGTGATCGAATCGATGGCCGATCTGATCGCGGTGTATCGCGACGACCGCCTGGTCTACATCAACGCCGCCGGGCTGCGGCTGTTTGGCCTCGACGGATCGGGCGAGCGCCGGTCCGATGCCGACCTGTGGACGCGGGTCCACCCCGAGGATCAGCCACGGTCGCGCGAGCGGCTCGGCGACGACGCCGCGCGCGGCACGATCGAGCTCCGGCTGCGCGCGGGCGACGGCACCTGGCGCGACTGCGAGGTCTCGGCGCTCAAGGTCGAGTTCGGCGGCGCGCCGGCCGTGGTGCTCGAGGGCCGCGACATCACCGAGCGCAAGCGGATGCAGGAGAAGCTGCTGGTCTCCGATCGCATGGCGAGCCTTGGAACCCTGGCCGCCGGCATCGCGCACGAGATCAACAACCCGCTGACCTACGTGATGGGCAACCTCGAGCTGCTCGCCGACGCGCTGAGCGGCGACTCGTGGCCCCCCGACGGCTCGATCGACGAGCTACGCCAGGCGATCGCGGACTCCAACGATGGCGCCGAGCGCGTCCGCAAGATCGTCAAGGGCCTGCGCAGCTTCACCCGCGCCGAGAACTCCAAGGTCGTCCCGGTCGATCTCACCCAGGTCATCGAGCAGGCGGTCAAGATGACCGCGAACGAGCTGCGCCATCACGCGCACCTGGTCCGCGACCTCGACCCGGCGCCGGTGATGATCGCCGACGACGGCCGGCTCACCCAGGTGTTCATCAACCTGATCATGAACGCGGTGCACGCGATCCCGGCGGGCCGCCGCGACGCCAACTGCATCACGCTGCGGACCCGCGCCGACGACGACGGCGGCGCGACGATCGAGGTCCAGGATACCGGCGGCGGCATTCCGCCCGAGGTGCTGCAGCGCGTGTTCGACCCGTTCTTCACGACCAAGGATGTCGGCGTCGGCTCGGGCCTCGGCCTCTCGATCTGCCACGGCATCATCACCGGCCTCGGCGGCCAGATCGCGATCGAGAGCACGGTCGGCGTCGGCACCACGGTGCGCGTGATCCTGCCCGCCGGCGGGCCGGCCACCGCGATCGCCACCGCGCCCCCGCCGCCGAGCCTGCCGATCGCCGCCACCGCCCACCGCTACTGCGTGGCGATCGTCGACGACGAGGCCCGCATCGGCCTCGCGCTCCAGCGCGCGCTCAACCGCGATCACGAACCGATCGTGTTCACCCGCGCCGAGGACCTCCTGACCCGGATCGCCAGCGGCGAGCGCTACGACGCGATCGTCTCCGACGTCATGATGCCGACGATGACCGGCCTCGATCTACTCGAGGAGCTCCAGCGCGTCGAGCCGCGCCAGGCCGCCCGCCTCATGTTCATCACCGGCGGCGTGTTCACCGAGCACATCACCCAGCGGCTGAACGAGCTCGGCACCCCGCGGCTCGACAAGCCGTTCGTCCTCGATGACCTCCGCCAGATGATCGCGCGCTGCGCGACCGGCAACGGCGCCGCCACCCGGGCCGAACCCGCGGCCCGCCACGCGTAGCTTCGAGATTCCCGCCCGGTAGCGCTAGGCTGCCGCCATGGAGCTGACGATCGGTGAACTGCGCGGCGATGAGACCGAGCGCGCGGTCGCGCTGTGGCACGAGCAAAAGCTGACGCGCCCGTGGAATGATCCGCACGCCGATCTGCGGTTCGCGCTCGGCAAGCCGCAGTCGACCGTGCTGGCCGGCCGGATCGGGGACCGGCTGGTGGCGACGGTGATGCTGGGCCACGATGGCCACCGCGGCTGGGTGTATTACCTCGCGGTCACAGGCGACTGCCAGGGCCTCGGCCACGGCAAGGCGATGATGCGCGCCGCGGAGCGCTGGATGGCGGCGCGCAGAGTTCCGAAGCTGCAGCTGATGGTGCGCGCCGACAACGCGGGCGCCATCGGGTTCTACGAGACCCTCGGCTACGAGCGCAGCGACGTCGTGGTCCTGGCGCGCTGGCTCGGCCCGGAGGGCGCGGTGTAGCAGCCTCACAGCGAGCGCAGAAACATCAGCAGATCGGAGCGGTCCTGGGGCGTGAACACGATGCCAAACCGCGTCTCGTAGAACGTGACCACCTCGTCGAGCGTGGCGGCGAAGCCGTTGTGGAAATACGGCGCCCGCGCCGCGAGGCCACGCAGGATCGGGCCCTTGAACCGGCCGATGTCCTTCCACTTGCCGGTCACCAGGGCGCGGCCGGGATCGGTGGTCTGGATCGTCGCGCGCGTCGTCAGGTTGACGAGCGTGTAGAGCGGCATGTCGGGAGTGCGGCGCGCGCCGTCGGCGATGCCGATGTTGAGCGGCGCGGGCACCGAGTGATTGCCGGCGTTGGGAGTGTCGTGGCAGGTCGTACAGGTGCCCGTGAGCGCGGCCGGCGAGCCGAACGCCGGCTCGTCGTTGATGCCCGAGACGCCCGAGATCGTGAAGCTGTGGCTGTTGAAGATATTCTGGCCGCGCAGGATCGCGCGCCGCGCGGTCTCCTTGTCGCCGGTCCCCGTCAGCGAGGTCGCCCAGATATCGTACATCGAGAACACGTGAGAATTGAACGCTGCCCCGGTCTGCGAGTCCCCGAATAGATCGTTGATCCCCAGATACGTCGTCTGGGTCGATAGCATGACCGCGGGCGTGAGCGCGTTGTTGTTCGACCCGCTCGCCGCGAGGTCCTTGGCGTCGGTGTCCTTGTGCTGGGTCGTCGTCAGTCCCATCATGAAGTCGACCATGCCGCGGGCCTGGGCCGCGGTGATAGGTCCCGCGCTCTGGGCGTGCGTGACCGTGGCCGTATTGGCCTGGTGCAACAGGTTGGCGTCGACCGTGTTACCCGGTGTGTTTTCGCGGCCGTCCCACATCACGGTGTTCAGGAACCGAATGTTGGTCGCGGGCAGCGGGCGCCGAAACAGCGACAGCTGGGCGGCGCTGGCGAACCGATAGGGATCATCGACCGCCTGCAGGGCGAACTCCGCGCCGGCCGGGATCGGCAGGCCGATCCGGATCAACCCCTTCGACAGCAGCATGCTGTACGCGGTGCGCATGTCGGCCAGCGTGGCGACGCTCGCGGTCGGCGAGTTCGAGCCGTCGACCGTACGAAAGATCGGATCGGTGCCTGCCGACGCATCGAACCGCGCCTGCACCCCGGCCGGGGTGATCGTCCAGCCCTGGTCGACCTGATGGCACGTGAAGCACATGCGGCCGTTGGTGCCGAGCACCTGGAAGAACGGCCCGGTCTGGTCGATCACCCCGGCGGTCGAATAGCTCGACGCCGTGCCGGTGACGTCGGTGTACTGGTGGTTCACCGAGTCGGTCGGATTGAGCGCTTCGGTGACCTCGCCGGTGGCGTCTGCCCCTCCCGCGAGACATCCAACGATGCTGAGGGCACCGGCACACAGGATGAGTCTGGGAATTCGTTGACACAAGGCGGAGGAGTATCTGCGCATGAGCTTCTTCTGCGACGCGGCCATCATGCACCGCGTGGATGCATACACATCACGAGTGAATTTACCCGTGATGGTCCACACAATACATATCGCGTCGCGATCGATCAACTGGATTCGTCAGATTGCACGCCTGCGTGCTTCATCGATCGCGATGCCGCCTGTCCGGAGTCACGTCGGGCGGTGTGGAGCCCGGTGGCCGGACCATCCCGCCGCTCGCCACCACGTCAGGGAATCTGCAGCCCAGTGGCCGGACCATCCCGCCGCCGTACTCGCTCGCCACCAGCCGCGGGCTGTCAGCCCGCTCGATCAGTCGTCGTCGCGATCGAACTGGAACAGGTGCATGAGGTCGCCGATCGCCGGACCGTTGCGCGGGACGTAGGCGTTGTCGCGACCGGCCACCGGGTTGGGCAGGTTGTCGCGGCTGCGGCGCGAGATCGTCGGCAGGCTCCAGTTGCGCTCGATGAACTTCAGGATCGACACGTGGTCGTAATACGTGTGATCGACGAAGCCCGGCTTGGCGAACGGCGACACCACGATCATCGGGATGCGGGTGCCGTCGCCGAAGAAGTCCACCGCCTGGATGTAGCCCGAGTCGTAGTAGCCGCCGCCCTCGTCGGTGGTGATGAAGATGGCGGTCGACGCCCACAGCGCTGGATCGGCCTTGACCTGATCGATCAGATCGGCGAGGAACTGCTCGTACTGGTCGGTGGTCGAGTCCGCCGGGTGGCCGGCCAGGGTCTCGAACGGGCGCACGAACGACACGGCCGGCAGCGTCCCGGCGTGCACGTCGCCGAGGAACGCGCCGTAGTTCTGCAGCTTCGCCTCCTCCGACGGGTTCTTCATGATGCTCGAGTAGCCGGTCAGCGGATCGCAGATGCCGCAGTAGGCGTGGAACAGGAGCGGCACGCCGTCGACCGCGTGGGCGAACACGGTGGCGTCGTCACCGCGGTCGGCGGAGTAGTACTTCCATGATACGCCGTGGCCGGTCATGACATCGGCGATCGTGCGATTGCTCTGCGGCGGCAGCACGAACGAGCTCGCTCCCAGCGTTCCCGGATTGGCGCTCGTCTGGTTCCAGAACATGTTGTAGTTGTTGACCAGGTAGAAGTGGTCGCGGGCGCAGTTGGTGGACCGCACGCCCTGCAGCTGCAGCTGGTGGATCACCGAGGCGACGCCGGGCGACGCCTCGTCGGCGCAGTTCACGTAGGACCCGCCGCTGTAGCCGTCCTGCGTGTAGTAGTTGTTGGTGCCCGCGACCGGGTCGGGGTTCTCGATCTGGTTGGCGAACGGAGTCGCGGGCGTGCCGTCGAGGCGGGTGCTCGTGAAGAACGCGGCGTCACCCGAGATCAGCGCCTGGAAGTTGGCGCCGGTACCGCCCATGACCGCCTGGTGATAGTTGTCGCTGATCGCGTAGCGATCTGCGAGCGCCTTGAAGAACGGCGCGTCGCCGGTGCTGGGCTTGCCCGCGGCGTCGGTGAACGGGTTCATGTTGTAGAACCCCATCGAGATCGCGCCCTCCTTGGGATCGAAGCCGCCGGCGGGTGGCGGGTTGCCGTCCGAGCCGGTGCCGATCGTCTTCTCCACCCACACGAACTTGTCGTGCTTGCCACCGTCGACGTCCTGCCACATCTGGAAGAACCGGTGGACCGGATCGCCGGTGTACGCCGCGTACGGCACGTACTTGCTGATCTGGAACGGGCCGTTGGGCAGGTCCGCCGGGAACCGCGCGTCGGGCACGTCCTGGGGCAGGCCGATCCCGGAGGTCGTGAACGGCTGCGGCAGCGTGGCGTAGGCGCCGATCGACGCGGTCTGCGCGTGGTACCGGTCGGTGCTGCTGCCGATCAGCTGGCGGCCGCGATCGAAGTGCCGGCCGGGCGAGCCATCCTCGTTCACGATGCCCTTGCTGAGCAGGTTGTCGACGTGCTGACCGGGTCTCGGCTTGTAGGTGCCGAACAGGTTGTCGAACGAGTGATTCTCACCGACGACGACGATCACGTGCTTGATCGGTGTTCGGGTCTCGGACGGCGGGTCGCGCAGCGCGACCGTGTCGGTTGCCTCGTCGGTTTGCACGGCGCACGCGGACGGCAAGGTCAACGCGGTCAGCGCGACGCCCGTGGCTACTGCGCGTAGCCGATCGGTGCTCGGTGTCTTCATGAGCGCTCTCCTGGTGAGATGATTCGAGGGCCGGGCGCGAGGCGCCGCGGCGACGCTCGAGTGTCGTGGCGGAGCGTGTCGCGCTCCGTCCGCCTGCGTGTCGGTTTCGTGGCGGAGCAGGTCCCGGGGCCTCGCGGGAGGACATCACCCACGGGACCTGTGCGCGGCACTACGGAGATGGCCAGTCGGTGATGACGAGCAATCCCGCGCTCGGCGGCCTGACCGGGGCAATCAGCCCCGAGCGCGCGCAGCGCGCGCGTCACATAGGCGTGCTTGGCTCAGCCGCGCTCGTTCAGCATCGCGAAGCCGCGCTGGTGCCAGACCGGATACGCCGGCGACACGTCGCTCGCGGCGTCGAGCGCGGCGATCTGCGCGGGCGTGAGCTTCCAGCCGACCGCGCCGATGTTCTCGATCAGCTGCTGCTCGTCGCGCGCGCCGATGAGCAGCGTCGCGACCGTGGGGCGCTGCAGCAGCCAGTTGAGCGCGACCTGCGGGATCGTCTTGCTCGTCTCCTTGGCGACGGCGTCGAGCGCCTCGATGATGCGGAACAGCCGTTCGTCATCGTACAATGGCCCGGTGCCGGCGATCGTGTGCGCGCGCGTGCCGGGCTTGGCGGGCTGGCCGCGCCGGATCGCGCCGGTCAGCTTGCCCCAGCCCAGCGGGCTCCACACCACGGCGCCGATGCCCTGGTCGCGGCCGAGCGGCAGCAGCTCCCACTCGTAGTCGCGGTTGAGCAGCGAGTAGTAGACCTGATGCGCGACGTGGCGCGCGTAGCCGTAGCGCTCGGCGACCGCGTTCGACTTCATCAGGTGCCAGCCCGAAAAGTTCGACGCGCCGAGGTAGCGGAGCTTGCCGCTCCGCACGAGCTGGTCGAGCGTGGCCATCGTCTCGTCGACCGGCGTGTTGTGGTCCTGACCGTGGAGCTGGAACAGATCGATATAGTCGGTGCCGAGCCGCTTGAGCGACTTGTCGACCGCGCTGATCAGGTGCTGTCGTGACGAACCGTAGTCGTTGGGGCCATCGCCCGATGGGAACGTCGCCTTGGTCGAGATCAGCAGGCGTGAGCGCTTGCCCCGGATGGCGTGGCCGAGGATCTCCTCGGCGAGGCCCGACGAGTAGATATCGGCGCTGTCGAACATCGACACGCCGTGGTCGAGGCACACGTCGATCAGCCGCGCCGCACCGCCAGCGTCGGTCGCCCCCCACGCGCGGAAGAATTCGTCGCCGCCGCCGAACGTGGCGGTGCCGAAGCTGAGGGCCGGAACGCGCAGGCCAGAATGTCCGAGACGTCGTTGTTCCATGAGCCGTTCGATAGCACGCGGTCCTGCCGCGTGGGCCCGACGGCCTGCCGACCACCTGCGACGACACCGCCGCACCCCGCTCCCGCGCGGTCAGCCGGCGAGCCTGGCGAACGCGTCGTTGAACTTCTTGTGGTTCTCGCACGCCGTCAGCGCGGGGCCCGCCGCCTCCTCGAACGCCTGCATCTTGTCCCTGGACGCGGCGTCGAACTTCGCCTTCGCCTCGGCGTGCGCCTTCTCGTAGGTCTGCAGCGACTTCATGGCGGGGTCGGTGGCCAGCGCGGCGATCGCCCCGGCGAGCTTGTTACAGTCCGTGCCTCCGCGCTGGAAGGTCTCGATCAGCCGGTCGAGCAGCCTCGAGCCCTGGGCCACGTAGTCATCGTCCGACCGGATCGCGCCGCCACCGGGAGGCGACGCGACACCGCCGGGAGAATCGGCCGCGGTGCAACCGGCGAACGCGAGCGCCGAGACCAGCCACGTCACCGCCAGCGCGGTCCAGGACTTCATCTCACACTCCATCGCATAGATCGCGAGATCAGCAACACACAGATAGCAACGAATGTGTCGCGCCACGAGCATTTCTCCACCGACCACACAGTCCTCAGGCGGCCGGGGGGCCCGGGCGCACAACCATCGCGCCGCCGTACGATTTCGCTGCGACAAACACGACCGACCTGCACGCATCGCCACGCCGGCCGTGCCGGCTCACCGCGCGATCTGCGCCACGCCGTGCAGCCGGAGATCGCGCGACGACGCGCCGACGTCGATCGGGCGCCGGCCCTCCGCGACCACCCAGCCATGCGTCCACACCGACCACGCCGACAGCTCGCGCTCCGCGATGTGTACCCGGACCCGCGTGGCCTCGCCGGGCCGCAGCTCCACGCGCGCGAAGCCGGCCAGCTTGCGCACCGCGAAGTCGGTGCCGAGCGGCGGATGGCTCGGCGCGCCGAGGTAGATCTGAGGGACGTCGGTGCCCGCCACGCGGCCGGTGTTGCGCACGACAAAGCTCACGTCGAGTCCGCCGCCCCGCGCGTGCGCGATGTCGAGATCGGCATACTGAAACTGCGTGTACGACAGACCGTGTCCGAACGGAAACCGCGGCGCGACCGCGACGTGATCGTACCAGCGGTAGCCCTGGAACAGGCCGTTCGTGGTGTAGTCGATGGTCTTGTAGCCGTGGAGTCCCGCGACGAAGCCAGGCTCGAACACGCCCGGGTAGAGCGGGCAGTCGCCATCGCCGGGAGGGGTCGCGGTGATCGCGGCGGGGTTGCACTCGGCGGAGAACGTGGGGATGTGCGTCGCGTCCACCGGCATGGTGACCGGCAGCTTGCCGCCCGGGTTGGCGTCGCCGAGCAGCACGCGCGCGGTCGCCGGGCCACCGCGCTGGCCCGGATACCACATCTGGAGGATCGCCTCGACGTCGCCCGCCCACGGCATCACCACCGGATCCCCGGTATTGAGCACCACGACCGTATGGCGGTTGACCGCGGCGACCGCCGCGACCAGCTCGTTCTGGTACCCAGGCAGCTGGAGCCCCGCCGCCTGGTCATTGCCGCCGCGGTCGGCGCCCTCGGTGCCCTCGTCGTACGCAAACACGACCACCTTGCGTGCGTCGCGCGCGGCCGCCACGGCGGCGGCGATCGAGCGGGCTTGCGCATCCGGCCGGACCCACGCGAACCGGATCTGCAGCGGGGTCACCGCGTCGGCATAGCCTCGGAGATCGAGCGCGTGGGTCTCGCCCGCCGCGAACGTCACCGCGAAGCCGGCCTGCTGAAACCGCGGCCCCGCCGGGTCATGCGACTTGGCGGTCTGCACCAGGCCGTGCCAGCTCGGCAGCGGGCTGGTGCCGAAGCCACCCCCGCCCGTGGCATAGACGCCGAGGTTGATCCGGTTCGCGCTCGCCGCCAGGCCGTCGACGAACAGCTGCGCGATGGTCTGGTGCGCCGCGAAGATCTTGAGTTGCCACGCGCCGGCCGACGGCGCGGTCAACGTCGCCTGCCAGCGCCACGCCGTGGCCGGGGGCAAGCTCGTGCCCGCATAGTCGACCACCGGATCGAGCTGGTCGGCGACGCAATTCGCGCTACATGGCGCCGGCGCCGCGCCGCTCGCCGGGAGCTGCGTCGCGATCTGGGTTCGCAGCCAGCCCGGTTGACCGGCGAACGCGCTGGCGTCGGGGGCCCGCACCGCCGCGGCCGGGACCATCTCACCGTCGAGGTCGTAGCCTGGAACATAGCGCAGCTTCGCGCCGCGTCCCGCCGCCGCGGTCACCGCCTCGAACGGGCTCGGCACGTCGTCGAACGGGATCACGTGTGCGCTGCCGCCGCCACCGACGTACGGCGTCACGGAGGTCGGGCCGAGCACCACCACGCCGGCGCCGCGGAAGTCGCCCGGCTGGAGCGGCAGCGCCTGGCCCTGGTTCTTGAGCAGCGTCGCGCTCCGCTCGGCGATCGCCTGGGCGATGGCAAAGTCCGCGGGCTTCAGGGTGTCGAGATCCGGGCGCGGCAAGAGGTACGGTGCGCCGCCCGTATCGTGCGACCCGAACGGCGTGCCCTCGAGCAAGCCGACCTCGTTCATCGAGGTGAGGATGTGGAGCACCGCCGCATCGAGCGCGGCCTGCCACTGCGAGCTGGTGAACGCCGGGACGGCGGGCCAGTCGTTGGCCACCGGGACGGCGGGGGTGCCGCCGAGCACCGCGCCGGTGAGCGTGCGCCCGGTCCCCGGATCGCCGACGCCGGGCGGCTCGCGCAGGTTGCCCGGGTCGGGCTCGTCGCGCAGGCCCGCGGCGGCGCCCTGCGGCATCGCCGAGTCGAGGCCGTGGATCAGATCGCTCAGGCGGTGGGTCGCGCCGAAGTCCGAGAGCACCCAGCCTTTGAACCCGAACTGACCGCGCAGGATCTGGTTCAACAACACATCGTTCGAGCACGAGTACACATCATTGACGCGGCTATACGCGCACATCACCGCGCCCGCGCCCGCGCGCACGGCCTTCTCGAACGCGGGCAGCTCGAGCTCCTGGAGCGCCTGCTCGTCGATCGAGATGCTCGTCTGCATGCGGGCATTCTCGAAGTCGTTCATCGCGAAGTGCTTGAGCGTGGCGATCAGGCCCTCCCCTTGAATGCCGCGGACCTGCGCGGCCAGCAGCTCGCCCATCAGGAACGCGTCCTCGCCCAGGGTCTCGAAGTTGCGCCCCGCCGTCGGCACGGTGACCAGGTTGAGCATCGGCGCGTACAGGACATCCTGATCGATCGCGCGGCCCTCCCGGCCCATCACCATGCCGAACTCGCGCGCCGACCCGGGGTCGAACGTGGCCGCGAGCCCGACCGGCGCCGGCAGCGCGGTGGCCTCGTGTCCGAGCCGGATGCCGGCCGGCCCGTCGGTCTGCCGCAGCGGTGGAATCCCCAGCCGCGGGACGCCGCCATTGTAGCCTGCCTGCCCCGCGCACCCGGCGAACGACGGACTGACCACCGGAAAGATCGGGCCACTGGCGGGGTTGCTGTTGCAATGCGTCCCCTCCGGACTGCCGTGGATCAGGCTCACCTTCTCGGCGAGCGTCATCAGGCCGACGAGCTGGCGGAGCTGGCCGGCGCTGAGCGTGCCGCCGCTGGTGGCCGCTCGCGGCCGGGAACGGCCGTCGGCGTCGGCGCGCGCCTCGCCTCCTGCGAGGCCGAGGCACAGAAGCCCGATCGCGCACCTGTATGCGTACTGCCACTCTTCACGCTGCATCATCCTGTCCTCCTGGGTTGGCTTCGAGCCTGCGCACGCTCCCAGATCACGGGGGGGCACGGCGATCGCGGCGCGGCGCCCATCGATCCCGCGACGCAAGGCGAACGCCTACGGCGCACGATGCAGCCGGAACGCCCTGGCGCGGTCGTGTGGATATCGCGTTTCGCTTCGCAGCGAGCGGTCGCAGGCGCGCGCAATATACACCTTCGTCCGCTGCCGGTACTTCGGGTGCGCAAGACACGCCGGCGCTCGCCGAGCGCACCGGCGTGTAGGTGCCGCGCTCGGCCATCGATGAAATGGTGTTATCCCAACACCCACGCTGCGGCGAGCGCGACGGGCGCTCACCCTGCGGGTGATCTTGGCGGACCGCGTCGATCGAGCGTCAACGGCCTAGCGCCCGGCGCGCAGCACGGGGCCCCGGGTCTGGTGCCACAGCGCCTCGAGGATGAGGCCATTGGTATTGGCGGTGAGCGCGGTGTTGGTCTTGCCGTCGGCATCGTAGACCCCGCCGAAGAACCCGCGCTCGGGATCGCGCAGGCCGGCCACGCGGGCGAGCAGCTCGTCGGCGTAGGCGTCGCGATACAGGTGGCCCCAGCCAAACGCGGCCTTGGTCGACAGCGCGCGATCCGCGGACGCGTCGGCGCCGTCGAGCGTGAACGACGCCCAGGCAACCCCGCCGTTCAGCACGCTGTTGTAGACGAAGTACGGCGCGCGATCGATGTTGTCCTCGGACACGGCGACCAGGCGGTGGATCTGCCGGGCCCGGGCGCGCTGCGCCAGGTACACCGCCTCGGTGATCGCGCCCGAGGTCTCGCCGAGGCCCAGCTCGAACGCGAGCAGCAGGAATGGCTCCGAGACCACCGCGTTGTGGGTGCCGTCGTGGTCGCCGGGCATCCGCGTGTCGTACGCGATCGGTTGCCCCGCGACGCTCGTGACCGCCGCCCGGAGATCCCAACGCGCGGCGTTCTCGACGTCGAGGCCGAGCAGCCCCAGCGCGTGCGCCGCGTACTGCTCGTAACCCAGCCGGCCCTCCTGGACCAGCTCGAACGCGCCGCTGGGCCGCCGCACGCCGCCCTGCAGCCGGCCCCCCGCGACGGTCCGGCCGAGCGCCCACGAGGCGAGCAACGCGCGGATCCGCGGCGTCAGGTCGGGATCGCGCCACACCAGGATGGAGAGAGGCACCGACAGCCGCGCGATGTCGATCGCGGACCAGCCGATGCCCGCCGCGGTGTCCTGGCCATGGTAATCGACCATGCGCAGCGTCTGCGCGTCATAGACCTTGTTGGGGAGCCCCTCGACCAGCGTGAGCCGCGCCAGGGTATCGAGCATGCGCGACAGCCGGTCGTGCGCGACCGCGGGCGAGACCACGCCCAGCTCGCGGGCCGCGAGGATCGCCATCATGTACGATCCGAGGTCCCAGAGCGTGGCCGCCGCGTGGTCGTCGGCGGTCATCACCAGCCCGGTCTCGGCGATGTAGTGGTTCTCGAAGTAGCGCCAGGCGGTGCGTGCCTGGGCGAGCTCGCCGTCATCGAGCGAGCGCGGCGCGCGGACCGCGAGCCGATCGACGAGCTGGAGCCTGTCGACCAGCCCGGCGGCAGGTCCCGGCGAGGGGATCGTCGCGTCGCGCACGCGCCACATGATCGCGAGCGCGGCGGCGAGACCGACGAGGAAGGCGAGGTGCGGACGAGCCGCGCGAAGGCCGGAGATCATGGCACTCCTTCAATGAAACGCCGCGGTGATCATGATCGCCAGCGACGAGGCGTTCCACAGCGACCAGAACACGTTCACGACGAACGGCGCGAGCGGCGAGCCACCCTGGATGATATCCACGCTGCGAAACGCGATCCCGATCGCCGTGAGCGCCAGCAGCGTGATGTGCGGCCACACCAGGGCCGCGAAGTTGCCCGCCTGCTTCACCTTGGGGGTCACGTGAAACTTGACCGGCAGGCCGCGGAGCACGTGCAGCAGGGCCTTGAGGTTGGTCCAGAAGAACGCGAGGTAGAACTGCTCGCCGCGCCACGACTGGACCCCCCACGTCCCGAGCATGAACGCGATGCGGTTCATCACGAGGAACGGCACGACGTGGCCGTAGAACGCGGCGTCGTACGCCGACACCGCGGCGGCCCCGGTGAAGAAGTAGATGATCGGCATCACCAGGAGCGGGATCGTCCACAGCGGCGCGAGGTACGAATAGATCGTCGCGCTGTACATGAGCTTCTGCCAGAAGCTGAGTCCGCGCCGCAACAGCGGATTGTCGTGAAGCGCGATATCGATGGTTCCGCCGGCGTACTTGAAGCGCTGGATCGTCCAGGTCAGCAGATCTTGCGGCGACAGCATCTTGCTGAGCGGCTCGGGGTGGAACACCGAGCGCCACTTCCGCTCGCGGTCGGAGTGCAAGATGATCGACGTGTAGATATCCTCCGACACGTGGAACTTGTACGGCGTCAGCTCGTGCGCGCGCGCCGCCTCCGCCCCGACCGACTCGCGGAGCTGAGCCCGGAGCTCGGCGTCCCGCACGTTGCGGGTGACCAGCGACACCTCGACGCGGATCTCGTCCGCGTAGGTCTTGAGCGCCTCCTCCATCACGGCCTCGCGCCGGTAGATGCTGCCCGCGCCGCAGCAGAACGACGCGTTGGCCCAGTTCCGGCGCCGCAGGATCACGTCGTAGAACATCTGCGGATCGTTGCCGAACGGATCGCGCCCCACGTGGATCGGGCCGACCACGCGTTCGATCGCGCGGCCCACGAGCCGGCCCACGGCGCCCAGCCGGATCCGCCCGGCGAGCCACGCTGGAAGCCGCGTGCCGTCCTCGAGGTCGTAGAACCACTGCGGGGTCTGCACCCACGCCACGCGCGGGTCCCGGAAGTAGCCGAGGGTGCGCTCGAGGAACGCGGGGAACGGCCGGGTATCGGCGTCGCAGATCACCAGCAGATCGCCGCCGGTGTGCTCGAGCGCGTTGCGCATGTTACCGGCCTTCGAGCCGATGTTCGACGTCCGCGTCAGGTAGCCGACGCCCTCCTCACGGGCGACCTCGCGCATCGCGTCGCGCCGGCCATCGTCGAGCACGTGGATGTTGATCTCGACCGGGTGCGGGTAACGCATCGCCTTGGCGTCCCGCAGCGACAGCCGGACCAGCTCGGGATCCTCGTTGTACGTCGGGAACAGCACGTCGATGCTGAGCGGCCGATCGTCGGGCGGTGCGACGTCCTGGATCTCCGACAGCCGCGCCGGCGGCAGCCCCATCGGGGTGTCGCGGGTGCGCCACGTCGTCACGAAGAACAGCACGGTGCTGACGAACCCGAGGGTCTCCGCCACGACAAGTGGTACGCCAACGTACCAAGCGGCCCAGTTGATCGAGCTCGTCCAGCGCCACGCCAGGTACCAGCCCCCCAGCACGAGCGCACAGACCGCGGCGGCCTGGAACGCCCATTCCCGGCCCGCGTGGTACGGCACGGGCGGTTCGGGCGTGCGGCCCTCGAACGCCGCGAAGTACCAGTCGCGGGCGGCCGGAGGCGGCGACGGGCTCGACCCGGCCGGGCGGGCCGCGGAGTCGCGGGCGGGGTCAGGCATCGACGTCACCGGGGCCATCGTGGTTCTCGCTGAGGAGGTTCTCGAGACGCCGCTGTGCGCGCGCAACGCTCGCCGGTGGGCGGTTCATGGCCGAACGCCGGCGCGTCGCCGCCGCGCCGGGGCCTCACCCGCCCGCGGCGCGCCGCAGACGAGCGCCCGATCGATCGACCAAGCTCGCGTGGCCCTGGAGCCCGTGCACCGCGAGCTCGACCGTCGGGAACACCGGCAATACATTGCTCAGGCGGGTCCGCTTGAGCAGCTTCTCGAGCGAGGCGCTCACACCCGCCAGCCGCACCACGCCGCCCGCGGGCAGCAGCTTGAGCATCGCCACCAGGCTCCCGAGCCCGGAGCTATCCATGACCTGAATGTTTCCGAGCGCGAACACGACGAGACGCCGATCACGGAGCCGAGGCGCCACGACGTCGCGGAACGCCGGCGCGACCGCTGCGTCGAGCCGGTGGAACCTCGGCGTGACCACCAGCGCGTTGCCGATCTCCTCGACGTCTACTTGGTCTTTCACGTCTGCTTGCATAAAACCTTCGTCTACGACATCGCGCCCTGCGGCTCCCAGGCCAACCTGCTCGACGCTGCGCGACGCGCCGCGCCAGATGATAACTCCGATTGGGTCGTTGGCAATGCCGCCTATGGTGAAGGGCGGTGACCGGTGCTCAATTTGACTAGGTGTTTTGTCGCACTTCGCACGCGTCTCGTTGTTTCATGGCCTTGCGGGCGCACGCCGCGCTGAATCATCTCCAAGCCGGCCTCGCAGCTTCACGCGGCCTGGTTCTTCTGATCGCGGCCGGGAGGGCTCGCTGCGTGCCAGGATCGCCGGCGTCATCGACGGTCATCGGTCCCGCACGGTCCGGTCACAGGGCGAGCGCACCCGGCACGTGCGGCAGCGCACCGCATCCCGCCAGGCCCTGCCTGCGGCAGCGCGCCGCATCAGGCCGATCCCGACATCCCGCCCGGTGCAGGCTCGGCATTGTCGCGTGGAGGTAACAGTGTCTTTTAGCGTGACGCGATACGCAATCACGCGTTGCACCACACAAACCCTGGTGTCGGTGCATCGTAGTTTCGAGACCCATGGCCCGACGTCACCGTGCCGTCACGTCAGCCTGACCTAGCCGACCGGCCAGCCGCGCTCCCAGCAGGCCGGCGAGGAGGTAGCCGACCGCGCCGACCAGGAACGTCGCGGTGAACCCGCCGTAGATCGCGATCACCGTGGCGATCACCGTGCCGATCACGCTGGTCGCGCCGTTGACGCCCCAGCCCCACGGCACGAGCGGGCTGTTCGCCGCGGCCAGGATGCGGACGATCGACGGGATCATGACGCCCATCACGATCCCGGTCGGCGCGACGAGGACCACGGTGATCAGCGCGCGGACCGGTAGCGCCAGGCCGATCAGCGCATGGAGCACCGAGGGGAGCACGAACCCGCCCACCGCGGCGAACACGGCGAGCACCGCCCCGGCGATCCACAGCACGCGGCGAAGCGCGGCCGCCGCGATCCGCGACGACAAGTACGCCCCGGCCGCGGTCGAGACCAGCAGCGAGAACAGGATCACGACCAGCGAGTACGACGGATGCCCCAGGAACAGCGTGAACCGCTGGAGCAGCGCGATCTCGACGATCATGAAGGCAAACCCGACGAGCCCGAAGTAGGTGAGCACGGCGACGTGGTGCTGCCCGACCGCCCCCACGGAGCGGCGCCGCCAGTGGATCACCAGCGGCGCGACCACGAACGCGACCGCGAGCGCCACCACCGAGCCGAGCGAGATCAGGATCCACAGCCCGGGATCGTTCATGAGCCCGGTCGGCCGCAGCAGGTCGCCCGGCTTCTTGAAGTAGAAGAAGAACGGCCGGTCGTCGGTCGGAGGTCGCAGGTTCTCGTCGGCAGCGCCGACCCGCTCGCCGTAGGGGCCCTCGTCGAGGTAGCGCGCCAGCGGGTGGTCGGCGAGAGAACTCGGCGAGACCTCGATCTCGAAGTCGTTGGCCTTGCACACCGCCGCGACGCGCGCGAGCTGCGCGGGCGTGATCGGCGCGCGCGCGAGGATCATCGTGCCGAGCCCGCCGCGCCGCGACACCGCGTAGATCATGTGCCGGCGCGCCTGCCCGGCCGGCACGCCGCGCTCCTCGAGCGCCGCCGCCGCGAGGATCAGGAGCCGCGCGGTCTCGCCGCGCGCGCCGGTGTGCCAGCGCGTCATCGTCACGACGCCGCGATCGGTCAGGTGATCGAGGTAGTCGTCGAACGCCTCGACGGTGTACAGCGCGTTCTCGGTCAGCGCGAACGCGCCCGCCGCGGTCGCCGCCCAGGTATCGACCAGCGAGGCCTGGACGACGTCGTACGCCTCGTCCGACCGGCGGACGAAGCTGCGGCCATCATCGACGACGATGGTCACCCGTGGATCGAGGTACAGCCCGCCCGAGGCCTCGCGGTAGTCGCCCTGCATGATCGCCCGGGCGATGATGGGGTTGATCTCGACGCCGGTGACGTGGCCGGCGCCGGCCGCCAGCGCGTGCAGCACGTCGCGGCCGCCGCCCGGGCCGATCACGAGCGCGCTGCGCGCCGGCGGATCGAACATGGCGTGGCCGAGCGCCGAGATCTCGCGGGTCTGCAGCCCGGGGGTCAGCGTGCGGAGATCCTCGATGTGGGTCGCCGCGCTCGCGTCGATCTTGATCGTCCGCGTATCGTCGACCGTGACCCGCGAGAACGCGTTCCACTGCTCGAACCGCGTCGACTCGACCTTGACGCCCTTGGTGGTCGGCACGCGGAGCAGCGGCAGCGCGAGGTTGGCGACAACGAGCGCCACCCCGGCGGCGACCCAGCCCCAGCGCGCCGCGTGACCGGCCTCGAACAGCGCCGCCGCGACCAGCGCCAGCGTCAGCGCGACGAGGACCGCGGTCGGCCCCCCGACCAGCGCCAGCACGGTCCCGATGATCAGCGCGGCCACCGCGGCGCCGGCGAGGTCCCACGCGTAGACGCGATTGGTGTCCTGCCGCAGGTAGGTCAGCGCCAGCGAGACGACCATCCCGGCGTAGAAGAACGGCAGCGCGGTCACGCCGACCAGGAAGATCAGCTGCCAGGCCTGGCGCGCGGTGAACGCCGGGATCGCGTTCGAGCCGGTCACGATGATGATGTCCATCGGATTGGCCAGCGCGTACGCCACCGCGAGCAGCGAAGCAGCGGCGAACCGCCGCGTCGCCCGCGCCATCTCCCGCCGCGGATCCGCCGCGAACCGCTCGCCGGCCACGAATACGTACACGCCGCTGGCCGCGATCCCGAACAGCGCGAGCGCGACGGCGAGGAACGTGAAGTGATAGAACATCATCGCCGAGAACAGTCGCGTCACGACGATCTCGAGCAGCATGTTGGCGAGGCACACCAGGAAGATCCCGGCGAGTAAAGAGCGATCGGCGCGCACGCCGTTACACTACAGCACCCGGTGACGTGCCAAGCCGCCGCCCGGTCGGGATCCGCGCCGCACCGCGCCGCCGATAGCGACCCGCGGACGCGAATCCCCCGAAGTGTTACGGGAAATCACTCGGCAACGCGGGTCACAGAACTTGCGATGCGTGGTGTAATGCGTTCGTCATCATCTGTTCATAGGCAGCGAGCGTGTCTCCGTACCGGGCGGCGAGGTCCTGCTCGACGCGCTGCTGCACGGTCGCGCGCACCTCGACGAGGCCGGTCTGGCCGAAACACTCGGCGTCCGCGGTCGCGATCGCGATCTCCTTGGGCCGGAGCTCCTCGAGCGAGATCTTGCCGGCATGAAGCTCGCGGCCGAGATCGACCGCGGCGGCGCCCGGGCGCGGATAGTCGTAGCCGCGCTGGCTCATACACGTGCGCCAGCGCTCGACCGCAGCGAGATAGTCGCGATCGCCCTCCGTGAGTCGATGCACCTCGTTGACGGCCATGTTCGTCTCCAGCGTCAATCGCATGAACTCGTCATCGCTGCCGTAGACCTCGCGCTGGGCCTTGGTCAGACACGACGTGCGATCCCATGCGACGGACGGCCCGCCCGGAATCGACACGACACCGAGCTCGGGGTCCGAGGTCTGGCCGCTCGGATCGGGCGGTGGCCGGTCCTTGCCGCGCAGGGCTTCGAGCCAGGCGGCGCGGCGCCCGGGGGCCATGCGCTGAACCGTGCCGGCGTTCGCGTCGCTCTGGACGCTGATCTCACCGACGTCGACGTTCTCGGCGACCCCGTATCCGATGGCGCCCGCGACGTCGACGTTGCCGACCTGGTACTGCGTGAACATCGAGTGCGCGCTGTCGTCGACGTACTGGTTGGCCTCGTACTCGAAGCCGCGCGCGGACATGCAGCTCGCGACCGCGGCCTCCTCAGCCGCATACAGGGCTCGCCGCTCCGCGAGGGATCTCGACAGGCGGCGTGAAAACCCGGGCAGCACGGCGCGCGAGACCTTGGCGGACCTCGGTTCGGCCGCGACGTCCAGCGCGGGTCTGGGCCCGGCCTGGTCCACGGCGCCACTCGGCGCGCTGCCCCCGAGATCGGGCGCGCGCGCGATTGGCCCCGGGCCGCGCTGGCCGAGCCAGAGCGCGAGCCCCAGCAGGAGGAGCGCAGACAGCGCAAGTCTTGCATTCTTCATCGTGAACCTCGCAGGAGAACCAGGCCGGCCGCAGGAAACACGGCGTCCCAACTGGACGGCGGGCGTCGCCGGATCGCAGCTCTCCGCGACCGACGATGCCCGCCGACGAGACCTCAGAGGAAGCAGTCGTTGATGTTGCTACTGGTGATCCACCGATTGGAGCTGACGGTGTTGTCGGGAACGTCGTACCACGTGCCGTTTCGCGGGATGAACCAGACCGTGCCTCCGTAGTTGATGTTCTGGAACACGCAGGAGTTGCTCGTCGTGCCGTCGTTCTTGAACACGTCGGCACGATCGTTCCAGTCGAACGCCCTCCAGTCGACATTGTTGCCGAACAGGTTGCCATACTGCGCGGTCGCGTAGTCGTAGAAGCACAGATACCCCGCGCCCGCGCACGAGCTCGCGGCGCTCGCGGTGCGGGCCACGCCGACGCTGGCGCCGATCGAGCTCAACAGTGCCAGCTTGAACAGTACCGATTTCCAGTTCCGATTCTCCATTTGATACCCCTCTTGTGTTCCGTGATCGCGAGAGCCGACATTCGCCCTCGCTACCTAGTGCGAACCGCGCAGCCATCGTCGCAGCACGATCACAAAACACGTTGATGTTACTCGCAATTTAGTCGCCAGATCACGCGCGGACCAGCCCCGGGCCTCGCGCGCCTTCACGCGCGCAGCCGGATCGACCTACGCCGCCGCGATCGCCGTGGGCATAGTTCGGCAGACTGCAGCAAGCGGCGACGATCGGCCGGGCCACGCGCCACAGTGTCGGCGCATGATCGCAATGTCGGACGAGCAGTGACGAAGCCACCCACCGAACTCGTGGCCGAACAACCCTGGGATCGAGACCGCGCCGCCGCATCGCCATGCGTGGCGGGATCCGCCGGGGGGTTGGATCCTGCCAGTGATCTGATGATCGAACTACTGCGAGACGCGCACGCTGCCTGGCCTGGCGTGGAGCTCGCGCCGCAGGTGTTCGCAGGGTACTTGAGCAGCCGGCTCGCGGCCGACTCCGTACCGGCGCTTGGCGTGCGCGAGCTACGAACGGGCGATCTGTATCTCGCCTGCGCGTGCGCTCGCAGCGACCCCAAGGCGATCGCGGCGTTCGAGCGCCACGTGCTCGGTGGGCTCGATGCCACGCTCCGCAAGCTGCGGGGCATGACCCCCGACATCATCGACGAAGTCAAGCAACGGCTCCGGCAGCGACTCCTGGTCGCCGACGGTCGCTCGCCCCGGATCCTCGAATACTCGGGACGCGGAGAGCTGCGGCGATGGCTGCGGGTGATCGCCGTGCGCCAGGCGCTGGCCATGCGGCAACGCGATGGCCGCGAGACGCCGTCGGAAGGCGAGGTCCTCGAGCGAGCGCTTCCGGCCACGCAAGATCTCGAGAAGGATTTCTACAAACAGCGCTATCAGGGCGAATTTACCCACGCCATCGGGGAAGCCCTGAGCGCGCTCTCGGTGCGCCATCAGGTGCTCTTGCGGCAAGCCTTCGTCGATGACCTGAGCATCGACGAGCTCGGGCGGCTATATCGAGTGCACCGCGCGACCGCCGCCCGCTGGCTCGCGCACGCGAGAGAGGCACTCTCGAATCAGACGCGCGCCGTCCTGATGCGAAGGCTCACGGTGAGCGCCAGCGAATTGAACAGCATCCTTCGATGGGTCCGGAGCGGGCTGGAGCTGAGCCTGCGGGTGGTCTTCGTGCGCAGACGCAGCCAGCGCTGGCAATGAATCCAGCTGTCGCCGCTCGCCGGCTCGCCCCGGCTCGCCGCACCGCGCCACGCCACGCCACGCCACGCCACGCCGCCGGGGAGCTTTGCGTGCGCGCGAACGTACGCGAAGTGCTACGGTGGCGGCGTGCGGCACGATCGTCCATTGCCGGGTGGCAAGCTCGAATACGCGGTGCTCGTCGCCGTCTGGGACGGCGGCGCCGTCACGGTGCGCGAGCTCCACAACCGGATCGGCGCTCCGCTCGGGTTGGTCTACACCACGACCGCGCGCGTGATCGATCGACTGCATGCCAAGCAGCTCGTGGAGCGCGTCAAGGAGGGCAAGGCGTTTCGCTATCGCGCCTCGGCCTCGCGGCACGAGATCGAGCGCGCCCGGCTGGCCCGCACGCTGTCGACGCTGTTCACCGAGGCGCCCAGGCCCGCGCTCGCCACGCTCGTCGAGGTCATCGACGAGATCCACCCGGAGCTGCTCGACGAGCTCTCGGCGTCGATCGACGCACGCCGGAGGTCGCGTCGTGGATCGTGATCTCGTGCTGGCGGCGATGGTGCTCGTGCTGTGCGGCGCAGGCGCGTGGCTCACCAGCTGGGTGCCCACGGCGAGCGAGCCCGGCGATCGCCGCGACCTGAGCGGGCGCCAGCTCGAAGCGCGCGCGTGGCGCCGGATCTGGCTCACCGTGTTGCCCGCCGCGGCCGCGCTCGCGGCGATGTTCGGCTGGGCCTGGCAGGAGCCCAGCGTGACCGACGAGCCGCTGTTACCGACCGCCGCGCTGGTCGTGATCCCGTTCGGGCTGTTGTGGGTTCGCTGCGCGGTGCGCGCCTGCCTGGCCTTGCGCCGGCCGCGCGAGCTGCCGCCGATCTCGACCGTGGGGCTGCTGCGGCCGCGCGTCGTCGTCGCGGATCAGCTGGAAGCCACGCTCGATCCCGACGCCCTGGGCGCCGCGCTGGCGCACGAGCAGATCCATGTCCGTCACTGGGATCCCCTGCGCATCTGGCTCGCGCAGATCGCGACCGATCTGCAGTGGCCAAGTCCGTGGGCCCGCCGCCGGTTCGATCACTGGCTCACCTCGCTCGAGCTCGCGCGCGACGAGGAGGCGCGGCTCGACGGCGCCTCGGGCGATGATCTGGCGGCGGCGATCGTGGCCGTGGCGCGCCTGGGGCGGCGCGCCGGGGACCGCGCGGTGGCCTGCCTCACCGGCAGGGACCTGTCGCTGGCGTCCCGCGTCGCCCGGCTGCTCGATCCGGTGCCGCCAGGCGACGTCCGGCGATCGATCGCCCTGTCGCTGGCGGTGGTCACGGTGCTCGTCGCCAGCGGCGTGGTCGGAGCGAGCTACGGCGACGACCTGCTGCGCGCGCTGCCCTTCATCGGCTGCTGACCCGACGCCAGCGCGCGATTCGCCGATACCATCGCAAGCCCGCACACACATTCCAGCGCAGCGCGCCACCTACGACGTGTGTCGTAACACTATTTGAGAATCGATGATTGACGGTTTCGCGGCGCCGCGGTCTGGTGATCATGTGGCCGCTCCGAGGTACGCGTCGATCGCGCTGGTGCTCCCGCTGCTGGTCTCGGCGCCCGCGCGCGCCGAGGATCCGCCTGCCCCCCCGGAAGCCGGCGAGGCCGGCGATCCGGCGCCGGAGATCTACCAGACGACCGTGACCGCGACGACACCGCTGCACGGCTCGCGGCTCCCCAAGGATCACGTCCCGGCGAACGTCCAGACGATCTCGGCCGAGGACCTCGCCTCTCACAAGAGCCTCGATCTGTCCGCCTACCTGGGCGAGGCGATCGGCAGCGTCCACATCAACGACGTGCAGGGCAACCCGCTACAACCGGATCTGCAGTATCGCGGCTTCCTCGCGTCCCCGCTGCTCGGCGCGCCGCAGGGCCTGTCGATGTACCTCGATGGCGTCCGGCTGAACGAGCCATTCGGCGATACGATCAACTGGGATCTGCTCCCGCTGAACGCGATCCGATCCGTCAATCTGATCCCCGGTTCGAATCCGATGTTCGGCCTCAACACGCTCGGCGGCGCGCTCTCGCTCGAGACCAAGACCGGGTTCTCGGATCCCGGGCTCGAGGGCACGGCGCTGTCCGGATCGTGGGGTCGCAGGATCGCGCGCGCCACCGCGGGTACGCACGGCGAGCACCTCGGGGTGTTCGCCGCGGCCCAGGTGTTCGACGAGGACGGCTGGCGCACCGCGTCGCCCGCGCGCTCGGAGCACGGCTTCGTGTCCGGCTCCTACCGCGACGCCGGGACGACCGTCGATCTGTCGCTCATCGGTGCCAGTACCACCCTGACCGGCAATGGGCCCGCCCCCGAGCAGCTGCTCGCCACGGACCGCCATGCGATCTTCACGTCGCCCGATCGCACCGAGAACCAGCTGGTCATGGCCACGCTGCGGGGCGAGCGGCCGATCTCGGCGCACGCCCGGGTGGCCGCCACGGCCTACGCGAGGACCAACCGCACGAAGACCGTCAATGGCGATCAGCGCGACTGGGCCGAGTGCATGGCGATGCCGGGGGTGCTATGCTCGGCCAGCAACGCCGGCGAGGAGGTGCCGGTCGTCGATAAGGCCGGGGCGCCGGTGCCGTTCAACGCGTCCTACGACGCCGCGAACAACCAGACGGACACGCGACAGACGAGCTACGGCGTGTCCGCGCAGCTCGCGATCGATGCCCCCGTCGCGGACCGCGAGAACCATCTCATCGCCGGCGCGGACGCGGGCCAGGGCCGGGTCCGGTTCCGCTCGCACACCACGGTCGCGACGCTCGACGAGGCCCGCGCCACGATCGACGCGGGCCTCGTGGATCCGGCGTCGCCGGTCGCGGTCGACAGCACGGTCAGTCACCTCGGCGGCTATGCGACCGA
>Ga0302322_100000157_pt1 | contig 46211 bp, 42 predicted proteins | sample Fen_T0_2_FD_203757 | JGI IMG/M metagenome (GOLD analysis project Ga0302322, IMG submission 203757) | Peat permafrost microbial communities from Stordalen Mire near Abisko, Sweden - Fen_T0_2 | ecosystem: Environmental > Terrestrial > Soil > Wetlands > Permafrost | place: Sweden: Abisko...
GGGGCAAGGTGACGGTGCGGCGGAGGGCAATGATGGGATCCAGCACGGAGCCGACGGTGTTGGAGAGGGGCGCCAGGGTTTGCATGGCCGCGGGCTGGGCGAGGCTGCCGCCGCGACCGACAAAGCGGGAGCGGTCGGTCTCGCAGGAGATTTCTCCGGGATCGCCGCCCTGGACTTGCAGCAGATGGAGCAACCACGGGGGCGTTTCAGCCTGGGAACGGGCGCGGCGCGTGCACAGCACCGCGGAAGCTTTGCGCGCGAATTCGGTTTGCACGAAGAGATTGCTGAACGCCGGATGGGCGGTATCGGCGCCGGGCAGGGCGAGCACGACTTCGGAATAACTGGTGAGTTCAATGGTCCGCGTCACGGGCGAGCGGTTGGTGAGGGTGAGGCGGCGCAGCTCCACGTCATCTTCCGGCGACACGCTGATCTCGGTGTGGACTTCGAGGCCGGCGTGCCGGTGGCGAAACTCGGCGCGCGCCTGGGTGAAGATGGCTTCATAACCCTTCGTGAGTTTCAGGGTCGGCTGATAGGCGGTGGACCAGAATTCACCGGTGCCGACGTCGCGCAAATACACAAACGTGCCCCAGCAATCCCGCGTGGCATCTTCGCGCCAGCGGGTGAGGGCCAGATCGCGCCAGCGGCTGTAGCCGCCGCCGGCGCTGCTGATGACGACATGGTAATGGCCATTGGACAGGAGGTGAACCTCGGGCGCGGGCGACGAGGGATTCGTGAGCACGCGCATCACATTTTCGGCTTCGGCGGAAGGCAGGCGCGATTCCTCCAGTTCCAAATCGGTGCTGAGCACGCTTGCCGCGGTTTTGGGCACGCGTTCCTGCAGGAGCAGGTCCGCCGCCTTCAACACCGGACAAGCCAGGAACCGCCGCTGCATCGGGAAGCCGCACAATAAATTAACCAGCGCCAGCAAGCTCATGCCTTGATGATGCGCCATGAAAGATTTGATCAGGACGCTGGTTTCATCCGGCGGCAGGCGGACGGGCGTGTAATCCACCGCTTCATGAAAACCGTAAGCGCCGGCGCAGCCCGCGGCCGCGAGCCGCTGCAAATTGTCGCACGCCGCCACCGGGGCCACCATCAGGGCCATGGCGGTGGCGTAGGGGGCGATCACCAAGTCTTCGGCCAGTCCGCGTTTCAAGCCGAGGCCGGGCACGCCGAAGGCGCGGTATTGGTAGTTCGACTGGGCGTCGGTGCGATGGTAGCCCGATTCGGAAATGCCCCAGGGGACGCCGCGCAATTTACCATACTCGATTTGCTGCTGGACCGCCGCGCGGCACGTATGATCGAGCAAGGTGTTCTCAAAATTGGGCATGACCAGCAGCGGCATCAGATATTCAAACATCGAACCGCTCCAGGAAACCAGGATTGGCTCGCCACCGGAAGCGACCAGCAGCCGGCTCAGCGAGAACCAGTGGTCTTGAGGGACCTGGCCCAGCGCGATGGCCACGTAACTGCACAGGCGTGCCTCCGAAGCCAGCAAATCGTAAAAACCGGTGTCAAACCGGCGGTCGGTGACATTGAAGCCGGTGGAAAATATGTTTCGCTCCGGGTTGAACAAAAAGGCAAAGTCCATGGCGGCCAATTCCTCGCTTTGTCCGGCCAGGGTCTCAAGGGCGAGCAGACGCTGGCGGGCATGGTCGCTAGCTTCCTGCAGGCAACGCGCGAGGTTGGCGAAGCCAGGGCCGGCCGCCAGCAGCGGCGCCAGCGATTGATCCAGCAGGGAGACTTCACGCAAGGTGATGGCTTGTTCGAGCCGGGCGAGTTTTTCGTCCAGCGGAGCAGCCGACGACAGGGGCCGGGCCGGGCCGCTTTCCGTTGTTTGCCCGCCACCATTTACTTTTGGAGCCGGGTCGCGTCCGGGTTGGCCGTCTGGAAGGGAGGGGAGAAACGCCAGCCAAGGCATGAGGAATCGCAATTCTTCCAACTGGGCCGCGCAATCGCGTTTCAATATTGCCGCCCAGCGGCTGGTTTCCGGGTCGGCATCCGCCAAGGCCGTCACGATTTTGGCCGCCTGGTCCGTGGCAATTTCCAGCCAGGCAAAGGCGGCGCGGGGACTGGCGGAGGCCCGCTCAAAGCCCGAGTCAAATTCAGCGAGCAACTGATTTTCGGGGGCCAGGTCCTGGAGGATTTTGATGGTGTCGCGCAGGCCGGCGAATAGCTGCGGCGTAAAAATGGGGATGCCGGACTGTTCCCGCAAACCCGCGGCGAGCGTCAGCAAATGGCCGGCGAGATTGCCGCTGTCCACGCTGGAAACATAGAGCGGGGGCAGGGGTTTGAGGGTGCGCGTCTCATACCAGTTATAGAAGTGGCCGCGATGCCGGTCGAGCCGCTGCATCGTGGCGAGCGTGGCTTGCGTGCGCTCAATCAAGCCGCCCGCCGAAAGATAGCCAAAATCGCGCGCGGCCAGATTGGCCAGCAGCGCGAGGCCCATGTTCGTGGGGGAGGTGCGCGTGGCAATGACCGGCGCGGGAATCTCCTGAAAATTATCCGGCGGCAACCAGTTTTCCAATGCGCCGACAAACGTGTCAAAAAAATGCCAGGTCAGGCGCGCGGTGCGGCGGAGAAAGGCCAACTGCTCGGAGGTCAGATCGGGGGGCGGTGATTCAATGGGCTGGCTGATCCACCAGGCCAGCCAGGGGGCCGCCAGCCAGACCAGCAGGAGCGGCAGCGCAAAGAACAGTTCCGCCGGCTGCCGGAGGATGAGAAACAACCCGGTCGCCAGCGCCATGCCCGGTGCAATCCACATGGTGGCATAAAAGTCGGCGAGGTCGGCGCGGGCGGTGCGTTCCAAATCAGCCGAGGTTTGCCATTCGAGGAGGCGTTTGCGGGTGACCAGCAGCCGCACCAGCGTTTTGCCGATGGCGTCCACACTGATGAACGCGTCGTAAGCCAGAAAAGCCAAAGCCAGAAAAATCTGGCCGAGCTGCCGTCCGCCCGAAGCGGCGACTCCGTGCAGATGCAGCGCCCACGGCAAATCACGCGGCTTGCGCAAGGCACCCACCACGGCGGCCAGCAAGCCGGGGAGGGCGACGATGCCCATCACGACGAGAAAGGCCATTCCGCCGAGTTCCGGCACGAACAGCCAGCTGCCGAGCAACAGCAGCAGCAGCGCAATGGGCACGAGGCTGCGCCGCAAATTGTCGAATATCTTCCATTGCGACAGCACCGAAAGGGGGTTGGCAAGGCGCCGGGCAGCCGCCCCCGGAACGCGCGGTAACAACCATTGGGTGATCTGCCAGTCACCGCGAATCCAGCGGTGACGCCGGGCCATGTCCACGTTGTAGCGCGAAGGGAATTCCTCATAGAATTCGACGTCGCACACGAGTGCGGAACGGGCATGGCAGGCTTCCAACAAGTCATGGCTCAGGATGGTGTTTTCGGGGAAGCGTCCGGCCATGGCGCGCTGGAAGGCATCCACATCATAAATGCCTTTGCCGATAAACGAGCCTTCCCGGAAAACGTCCTGATAGACGTCGGAAACTTCCCGTGTGTAAGGGTCGATGCCGGCATCGCCGGCAAAGAGGCGGACGAACCAGGAACGGCGGGCGCTCGGCAGGCTCACGCCAACGCGCGGCTGGAGGATGCTGTAGCCGTCGCGGACAATCCCGCTCGCGGCGTCGAACACCGGCCGGTTCAAGGGATGCGCCATGGTGCCGACGAGCTGACGGGCTGCCTCGCGCGGCAGCTGCGTGTCGGTGTCGAGCGTGATGACGTACTTGATGGCCGGCAAGATGGCCGTCCCGCCCACGATTTCTGAAAAGCAGGCGGGTGGCCCTCCGCGCAGCAGGGCATTGAACTCCATCAGCTTTCCGCGCTTGCGCTCATAGCCCATCCACAGGCCTTCGCCGGCGTTCCAGCGCCGCGGGCGATGAAACAGGAAAAACAGGTTTTGGCCGGTGGAAAGATATTTCTGGTTCAATCGCGTGATTCCGGCCCGGGCGCGTTGTAGCAGGATTTCATCGCCCGGCAGAATCTCCGCCGGCGCGTCGCGAAAATCCGTGAGCAAGGCGAAGTGCAGATGCTCATCGCGGCTGGCGAGGTGATGAACCTCCAAGGTTTCGAGGAGGTGATCGACACCGGCCTCGCTGGTGAGCATTGTGGGCACGACCACCATGGTCCGGCAAGTGTCGGGAATGCCGGCGGAAAAGTCCAGGCGCGGAAGCCGGCAAGGTTTGACCACCAGCGTGGCCAGCCAGTTCATCAAGGCCACGGCCAGCTGGCTCGCACCCAGCAGGAAAACCAGGGCGAATAACCCGAGCCGCCAGCCCTGCACGTCGAACGCCAGTGCTTGTCGTACAAACCAGAACGTGGCCAGCAGGGTTATCCCGCCAATCCCGCCCGCGTAAAACAGCAGCGGAAGCCGGTGAATGCTTCGCTCAAGGAAGGTTTGCCAGGGAAATTTAACTTTCAGCAGGCGCGCCAGCCGGGCCTGCCCCTGGTCGATGAGGTAAAAGCCGACGTGGGCGGTCCGGTCACCGGGGCCTGTTTGCCGGGCACTGGCGGCGGCGAGTTGGATCGCGTGGTGCGCGACTTCTCCTTCCGAAAACCGGCTGTGCCGGGCCAGAAATTCGACCGCATGGCGGCAGCGGTCCCGCGTGGAGAAATCCATGGCGCCATAGACGTTGGCCGGGTCGGAATCCAGTGTCGTCTCGACCAGGCTCAGGTTTTCCACGAAATCCTTCCAGTCCATGGCGCTCAAGAAACGAAGGCTGGTAATGCTGTGGCTGACGGAAACCTGGTCAGCCGCCTGATTTTGACTTTCCAATTGAACGAGTTGTTCGATGGACAAACCTTGTTGGCCGAGCCGCTGTTCCAGCCAGCCGCGGGCGAGATGCAGCACCGGGCTTTGGCGGGACAAGCGCTGGCAAAATTCCGCCACGAACGAACAGGACAAGGGGAGATCGGACTTCGCCATGTCCGCCACCACGATGACCAGGTGGGAGGAGTCCTGCTCGGCCATCTCCTGCAAACGATTCACCCACAAATCTGCCAGGTCGCGATCGGCCCGGGCGATGTTCAGCCGGGTGGTGATGCGCTGGAGATTTTCAATCAGGCCCAGACGCAACATGATCGGGATGGCCCAGAGTTCGCCCAGTTTCAAGGAATGCACCGTTTGATAGGCGGCGATGAAGGCGCTCAACGGTTCCGCATCAATCTGGGCATCCACATGCGAGATCAGTTCGAGCATGAGGTCATAGACGCGCGGCAGCCCGGCGGAAGGACCATGCACCAGGCGGGGCAATTCCTGGCTGTAGCCCCGAGGCAAATGCCGTTTGGCCAGTTGGATCTGCTCCTCGATCAGGTAAAAGTTGTCAAGCAACCATTCGGCGGCAGGGGTGATGCGGCGGGACGGATCCACCGCGATGCTGGCGCGGTTGAAAGCTCTGAGGATGTCTTCATTTTGCCCCAAACGACTCAACAGCCAGTTGGAACTCCGCTTGGTAACGACCGTATGACTGGCCGCCAGCGACTTCGCGTGGCGCGCGAGCTGTGGGACGCTGAACAGATCGGCCCGCAACGGGGGCTCGTTCGCGCCGCCGCGTGGTCGGGCGAACACGGCCATCCAATCATTTAAATGCAATGGCAGTGGTTGCATGCGCTTGGGGAATAATTATTGAATGTTCGTCACGATATAATTGGCTTGAGGCAGACTTCATTGCGCTGACGGGCAAGAGCAAAATCCTTTTCAATGATTCCCCCCTTCGCCTGGCGTCGTGAGCGTCAACGTCGACTGGTTAAATTTAAGATCAATTTCCGTATGGTGATTGCTTTTTTGCGTCTCCCACGCGAGGTGATTGACGAACGCCTGAGGCTGCATAAATCCATCAAACAAACTGGGGCGGCCAATGATTTCTGACCGTTGCGACCAATTTGGAACGGCACTAAAGACGGCCTTGATTTGTTTGGTGAGCAAAATTGCCATAATTTCAAATTTTCCGTTTCCTGTCTAAGCCACCTGCTTGGCACCACCGACCGGCCTGCGCGATGGTTCATGCCCGGGCAGATACAATGCTGTGGTTGAATTCATTACCGCAAGGTTACGGCATGGCTCAACTTTACTCCATGGGGTGAAACCCGGTCGTCGAACACGGGCGGTTCAGTTCTGGGCACGGAGTCGCCGACCGCTGTTTCTGCCTGAATGTCACATGCCGGGAATGCGCGTCAGAAATGTTTTTGAGTTGATTGGGGTGTTTTTGATTGGGGCAGCCATGCGCATCAACCCAGTTGTGACATCATTAAAGGAGATTCATCACTGCCGCGCGCCGGACTCCGGCCCGATTGAGGGAACCAACTGAATCCTGCCAGCGAGGGATTGGTACCCTGCAATTTTCTTCCATTGCCATTCGGCTGAGCGTTCGGTGTTTGAATGATGCCCGAAGGTCTGCCCATGGGGCTCGTTTCATTTGTAAAAAAGTTTTTCATAATTTCACATCGCTTTATTGAGGTTACATTAATCTGTCGGTCTGGCCTGAGCCATGGGGTGTTACCCGACCATGGGAAAATATTCGGCCGGTTGTTCATGGCCCTGGCTAGTGGTCGAAAATGATCGCGTGCAGGCGGTGGGGCCAAGGATGAAAGCCGCCAGGGACATTGCCCTGCGCGACGGGACGATGACCTTGGCACTCACAACATGGACGTCCGAGCGGCCAGTGATGCTCGGAGAGCTGAATCGAAGTCGCCCTGGGGCTGGCGGTGCATTTTAGACTTTGTTTGGCGGCCGCTTCATTGTTTATTGCCGGGATGATACCGCCAGCCGCATCGATCCGTCCGAAATATCGCGGACGGATTGCTCCTTCGCCCACGGGGTATTTGCATCTGGGGCATGCGCGCACGTTCTGGACGGCGCAGCAGCGGGCCCGGTTGCGGGGCGGGGAGATGATTTTGCGCAATGAGGATCTTGACTCCACGCGCTTCAAAATGGAATTCGCAGATGCGATGCTCGAGGACTTGCGCTGGTTCGGCCTGACGTGGAGCGAAGGACCGGACTGCGGCGGTCCGTGGGCGCCCTATAATCAGAGTGAGCGGATGGAGTTTTACCGCGCGGCGCTGGAAAAACTGCGGGCCGGGCATTTTATTTATCCCTGCACCTGTTCGCGCAAGGATATTCAGGCGGCGATCACGGCGCCGCATGCCGAGCATGATGCGGAACCGATCTACCCCGGCCTTTGCCGTCAGCAGGGCGAAGCGGACATTGGGAATCGAAAGTTTAGCTGGCGCTTCCGGGTGCCGGATGGGGAGGTCGTTTCGTTCACGGACGAGAATTTAGGGGCGCAGTCGTATGTGGCGGGCAAGGATTTTGGGGATTTCATCGTGTGGCGGGGCGATGGCGTGCCGGCGTATCAACTGGCCTGTGTGGTGGATGATGCGGCGATGCAGATTAGCGAGGTGGTCCGGGGGGCGGATTTGCTGCTGAGCACGGCACGGCAGTTGTTGCTTTACCGGGCGCTGGGGTTCGCGCCGCCGGCGTTTTTTCATTGCGAATTGATGTGCGACGATGCGGGCCGGCGGCTGGCCAAACGTCATGATGCCTTAAGTCTCCGGCATTTCCGCCGACAAGAGGTGGACCCGGAGAAATTGCGTGGTGACTGGAATGTTTCAAGATAAGCGGAACTGAATTAAATTATTTGTAAAAAATGCTTGTGAAAATTTTCACGTTCCGGCAATTTTTGCAGCGTTCCGACGTCAGTTGCATCATTGATGGATGACTGTGGCTCGTGAAAAATCAGCTTTTGTGAATCGTTTTCGTAAAATCATTTTGTTTCTGGCCTGTGCGGTGGCCACGGCAGTGGCGGTGCCCGCCATGGCCAATGTGCCGACCCCGACGGCGGCTGCGCCGACGGTGGCCAAGGTGCCTGCGGCGGAGGCGCCCGCAGTGGCTGCGGCGCACGTTGCGGATGCGGATGCGCCGTTGGTGTCGCCCTATGCTCCGGCGCTGCTGTTTTTTGGGCCGGTGCCGGCGGATGCACCGCCGGAAGAACGGTATGTGCCGACGGTTTTTGCCGCACAATGGCCCAAGTCGTTTCCTTCCATTCCGATCACGAATTCGATTCTGTATACCTGGGTGGTGGCGTTCGTCATCATTGTGGTGGTGCGGCTGGGCACGCGCAGAATGAAGGAAGTTCCTTCCGGCGCGCAGAATTTTGTAGAGGCGCTGGTGGGCGGATTGCGCGACTTGTGCGAGGGGATGCTGGAACCCAAGGTGGCGCGCTGGGTGTTTCCGCTGGCGGCGACCTATTTTATTTTCATCGCGGCTTCCAACCTGCTGGGTTTGCTGCCGGGCGTGGGGAGCATCGGGTGGGGGGTGGCGGATGCGGCGAGCAAGCTGCCGTTTGCCATTCAGCACGCGGAGGCGCCGTTGTTTCGTCCGCCGACGGCCGATGCCAACCTGACGGTCGCGATGTCGGCGATCTTTTTCATCATGAGTTCGTGGTGGGCGTTGAAATACAACGGGCCGTTTGGGCTGGTGAAGCATATTTTCGGGGTCAAAGGCGGCTTCAAAGGCTGGGTGCTGATTCCGTTGTCGCTGATTTTTGTTTTTGTCGGCTGCGTGGAGATTCTTTCCATCTGTGTGCGGCCGGTGGCGCTGGCCATGCGTTTGTATGGTAACATCTATGGCGGCGAAAGCGTGCTGGCCATCATGCTGACCAATTCACCGCTGGGCATCGCCGCGCTACCGTTTTATTTTCTGGAACTCATGGTCGCGCTGGTGCAGGCCCTGGTGTTCACGCTGTTAAGCATTGTGTTCGTCAGCCTGCTTTGCTCGCACTCCGAGGAGGAGGGTGCGGAACCCAGCCATTGATTTTGACTTTGCCGCCGGGAGACCTTGAGGCGAACGGCAGCTTGAAACTAAAAACCATAAAGAAATAAACATATGATGCTCGCAGATTCAGTTCTTCAATTGCATGGTAACATCGGCGTGGGTCTGGTCGGTGCCGGTGCCGCCATTGGCATCGGTCTGGCCGGCTTCGGCGCGGCGCTGGCCACGGGCCGCAACCCCGGCGCATTCGGCAAAATCTTCACCACGGCCATTCTCGCGATGGCGCTGGCCGAAGGTCTGGCGATGCTGGTGTTTTTCGTGCTGGCCAACAAGTAATCTTGACCTATGGACGTGATCCAAAGCCTGGGCATCCAGTGGCCTAAGCTGTTAGCGCAGTTGTTTAACTTCAGCCTCGTGCTGCTGGTGCTGTGGAAATTCGCCTACAAGCCGATTTTCGCGATGCTGGATGCGCGGCAGAAGAAGATTGCGGAAAGCGTGGCCAACGCCGACAAGATCCTGGTGCAACTGGCCAAGACCGAGGCGGACCGCCAGAAAGCGCTGACCGAGGCGGGCGAACTCGCGAACAAGATCATCGCGGATGCCCGCGCCGCCGCCGCCCGCGTGAGCGAGGTGGAAACGCAGAAGGCCATCGCCGCCGCCGAGCAGATCATCGCCAAGGCCCGCGAGGCCGCGGCGCAGGATCATGCGCGGATGCTGGCGGAACTGAAGCGCGAGGTCGGCCGGCTGGTGGTGCAGACCACCACGACCGTCACGGGCAAGGTGCTGAACGCGGACGATCAACGTCGCCTGGCGGAAGAAACGCAGAAGCAGATCGCCTGACCCGGCCGCTGAATGAAGATTTCCAAACAAGCCCAACGCGACGCCCGGCAGTTGTTCCGCACCTGCCTCGTCCACGGCGTGCTGGATGAAAGCCGGGCCCGCCTGGCCATCGCGCTGCTGGTGGAAAAAAAGCCCCGCGGCTATGTTGAGATTCTCTCGCGGCTGCACCGGCTGGTGAAATTGGAACTGGCCCGCCGCACGGCCACGGTGGAAAATGCGGTGGCCACGACGCCGGCCGAGCAGGCGGGCGTCCGCGCGAGCCTGGAAAAGCAGTACGGCCCCGGCCTGGACATCCAGTTTTCGGTGCACCCGGAACTGATTGGCGGCGTGCGGATTCAGATCGGCAGCGACCTTTACGACGGCAGTGTGAAAACCCGTTTGGAAAATTTAGAGCACAGCTTTTAACCGGATTCTATGAGTAATTTGTTGCAAGAAATTGAAGCCCAGATCGCCGGCGCCAAGACCGCGACGGCAAAACAAAACGTGGGCGTCGTGCGTGAAATCGGCGACGGCGTGGCCAAGATCGAAGGCCTCACCGACACGATGCTCAACGAGATGCTCGACTTCGGCAACGGGGTCATCGGCCTGGCGCTGAACCTCGAGGAGACCGAGGTCGGCGCGATCATTCTCGGCGACTACACCAAGATCAAGGAAGGCTCCGAAGTGCGCACCACCGGCAAGCTGCTGCAGATTCCCGTGGGCAAGGGCATGCTCGGCCGCGTGGTCAATGTGCTGGGCCAGCCGCTGGATGGCAAGGGGCCGATCAAGGAAACCGCTTTTTATCCCGTCGAAAAAATCGCCCCCGGCATCATCCGGCGCCGGTCCGTCAGCCAGCCGGTGCAGACCGGCATCATGGCCATTGACGCGATGGTCCCGATCGGCCGCGGCCAGCGCGAGCTGATCATCGGCGACCGCGGCACCGGCAAGACCACCATCGGCGTGGATGCGATGATCAACCAGGCGCGCATCAACAAGGCGGCCGAAGCCGCCGGGGAAAAGGATTTCCGCCCGATTTACAACATTTACGTCGCGATCGGCCAGAAGCAGTCGAACATCGCCCGCGTGGTGGGCATTCTCGAAGACGCCGGGGCGCTGCCCTACACGGTGATCGTGGTGGCGGCCGCCTCTGATTCCGCCTCGAACCAATATCTCGCGCCCTTTGCCGGGGCGGCCGTGGGCGAATGGTTCATGGACAACGGTATGGATGCGCTCATCATTTACGATGATCTTTCCAAGCATGCCGTGGCCTACCGCCAGGTGTCGCTCATCTTGAAACGTCCGTCCGGCCGCGAAGCGTATCCCGGCGACGTGTTTTATCTCCACAGCCGCCTGCTGGAACGCAGCGCGCGCGTGGGCGAAAAATACGGCAACGGCTCGCTGACCGCGCTGCCGATCATTGAGACCCAGGCGGGCGACGTCTCGGCCTACATTCCGACGAACGTGATTTCAATCACCGACGGCCAGATTTATCTGGAAACTGATTTGTTCTACCAGGGCGTGCGGCCGGCCGTGTCGGTGGGGCTCTCCGTCTCGCGCGTCGGTTCCGCCGCGCAAATCAAGGCCATGAAGCAGGTCGCCGGGCGCATCAAGGGCGATCTGGCCCAGTTCCGCGAGCTGGCGGCCTTCGCCCAGTTCGGTTCCGATCTGGACGCCAAGACGCAGGCGTTGCTGGAGCGCGGCAAGCGCATCATCGAGATTTTCAAGCAGAACCAGTACAACCCGCTGCAGGTCGAGGTGCAGGTGCTGGTTTTGTGGACCGCGCAGAACAACTTTTTCGACGATGTGCCGGTGGAAAAGATCAAGGATTTCCAGGGCAAGCTGGTGGATTTCTTTACGACGCGCAAAGCCGACCTGCTCCTGAAGATCCGCAACGAAAAGGCCATCAGCGACGCCATCGCGGCGGAACTGAAGGCCGCCGTGGGCGAATTCAAGCAGACCTACCGCTAATTTTTCATGGCCAGCACGCGCGACATACGCCGACGCATCAAGTCGGTCAAGAACACCGCCCAGATCACCAAGGCGATGCAGATGGTGGCCGCGGCCAAGATGCGCAAGGCGCAGTCGGCGGCGCTGGTGGGCCGGCCGTATGCGAAGCTGCTGAGTCAGATGATGTCCGAGGCGGCCACGCGCACGGTGGGTTTCGACCATCCGCTGCTGCAATCCCGGCCGGTGGCGCGGCGCGCGGTGATTCTGGTCAGCACCGACCGCGGCCTCTGCGGCGGCCTGAACAGCAATCTCTTCCGCGAAGCCTCCAAGCTCGATAAAAGCACGACGATTTTCATCACCGCCGGGCGCAAGGCGGCGCAGTTCATCACGCGGACAAAGCGCACCCTGGCGGCGGAATTCAGCTACAAGGACGCGCCCGAGTTCACCGAGGCGCGCGCCATCTCGAAATTTGTGCAGCAGTTGTTTTTGAAAGGGGAGGTGGATGCGGTGGACATTCTGTTCCCGCGCTTCATCAACACCCTCATGCAGCAGCCGCAGACGGTGCCGTTTCTGCCCCTCGGCAAGCTGGCGGCCGCGACGGCCGGCGTCAACGCCCCCGCGCAGGCGCTGCCCGCGGCCGGCGGCACCGACGTTTTTGATTTTGAGCCGGATGTGGACGCCGTCCTCGGTGCCCTGCTGCCGCACAGCCTGAATTTTCAGATGCACCAGATCCTGCTGGAAACCAAGGCGAGCGAACAGAGCGCGCGCATGGTGGCCATGAAGAACGCCACCGACAACGCCAAGCAGATCATCAAGGACCTGACGCTGGAATACAACAAGCTGCGCCAGGCGAACATCACCAAGGAACTTTTGGAAATCACCACCGCCCAGATGGCGGTCGGTTAGTGCATGGCAAATATTCACAAAATTTTCAGCGTGATCTCGCCGTGGTTTAGGCGGAAACGGATGGCTTTGTTTTTCGCCTCGTTCAAGCTGGATGATCAAACCAAAGTACTGGATATGGGAGGGCTGCCCGGAACCTGGCTGACGCAGCCTGGTAATTTTCCCGTGGTACAGGTCAATCTTGAGCCGCATCCGACTACGAGTCAGCGGTTGACATTGATCAAAGGGGATGCCACGCATCTGCCGTTTCCGGACCTGAGCTTTGATGTCGCATTTTCCAACAGTGTGATCGAGCATTTGGGGAATTGGGAGAACCAGCAGGCTTTTGCCCGGGAAGCCTTGCGCGTGGCGCAGCGGGTTTGGATTCAGACGCCCGCGCGTTTGTTTCCCATCGAGCCTCATTTGCTGGCGCCATTTGTGCATTATCTGCCCAAAAGTGTGCAGCAGCGGCTGCTGCGGTGGTTTACACTTTGGGGTTGGTTAAACCGGCCAACCCCCCGGGAAGTGGCGGCTTTTCTGGCCGAGGTCAGATTGCTGAGTTATGCGGAAATGAAGTCGCTCTTTCCCGGTTGTAAAATTATAAAAGAGCGCTTCTTTGGTTTAACAAAAAGTTATATTGCAGTGAAAGTCTGATTTCTATGAGCAAAGGCAAAATCGTTCAAATCATCGGCCCCGTGGTGGACGTCGAGTTCACCGGCGAGCTTCCCGCGATTTACAACGCGCTGACGGTCGAATACAACCTCCCCGGCCAGGGCCAGACCAAGTTGACCTTCGAAGTGCAGCAGCACCTCGGCGACAACTGGGTGCGCGCCGTCGCCATGAGCACGACCGAGGGGCTCAAGCGCGGTTACGAAGTCACCGACACCGGCGCCCCGATTTCCGTGCCCGTCGGCGAGGCCGTCATGGGCCGCGTCTTCAACGTCACCGGCGATGCCGTGGATGAACAGGGCCCCGTGAAGGCCGACAAGTATTACCCCATTCATCGCGCCGCGCCCTCGCTCGTGGACCAGTCCACCAGCCCGCAGATTCTCACCACCGGCATCAAGGTCATTGACCTGATCTGCCCCTTCTTAAAGGGCGGCAAGGTCGGCGCGTTCGGCGGCGCCGGCGTCGGCAAGACCGTCGTCATCATGGAATTGATCAATAACATCGCAAAACTGCACGGCGGTATTTCGATGTTCGCGGGCGTGGGTGAACGCACCCGCGAAGGCAACGATCTCTACAACGAAATGATCGAAGCCGGCGTCATCAAGGTGAAGAAGGACGCCAAGGGCCATCCCGTGCTCGGCGAAAACGGTCTGCCCATCATCGTTGAAGGTTCCAAGATCGGCCTGGTCTACGGCCAGATGAACGAACCCCCCGGCGCGCGTCTCCGCGTGGCGCTTTCCGCGCTCTCCGTGACCGAGTATTTCCGCGATGAAAAGAACCAGGACGTGCTCCTGTTCGTCGATAACATCTTCCGTTTCTCGCAGGCCGGTTCCGAAGTGTCCGCGCTGCTGGGTCGCACGCCCAGCGCCGTCGGTTACCAGCCCACGCTGGCCGCCGAAATGGGCGACTTGCAGGAACGCATCACCTCCACCAAGAAGGGTTCCATCACCTCCTTCCAGGCCGTGTATGTGCCGGCGGATGACTTGACCGACCCCGCGCCCGCCACCACGTTCGCGCACTTGGATGCGACCATCGTGCTCGAACGCTCCATTGCGGAACTGGGTATTTTCCCCGCCGTCGATCCGCTGTCCTCCAGCTCCCGCGCCCTGGCGCCGGAATTTGTCGGCCAGGAACATTACGACGTCGCCCGCGGCGTCCAGAAGGTGTTGCAGCGCTACAAGGATTTGCAGGACATCATCGCGATCCTGGGCATGGACGAGCTGTCGCCCGATGACAAGCTCACCGTCTATCGCGCCCGCAAGATTCAACGTTTCCTGAGCCAGCCCTTCACCGTCGCCCAGGTTTTCACCGGTCGTGAAGGCAAGCAGGTGCCGGTGGCGGAAACCGTCCGCGCATTCAAGGAAATCCTCGAAGGCAAGCACGACGACGTGCCCGAGCAGAATTTCTACATGAAGGGCGGCATCGACGAAATTAAAGAGAGCTGACCGATTGTTTTGCGCCGCACCGCTCACGGATCAGGGGAGACGTGAACGTGAGGCGTGAAACGTGAGGCGCGAAATTACATGGCTACCTTAAAACTCGAAATTGTCACGCCGGAGGCGAAAATCTTCTCGGACGACGTGGAGATGGTCACGCTCACCGGCGTGGAAGGCGACATGGGCATCTTGCCCGGGCACGAACCGGTGATGACCCAGTTGGCCGCCGGGGAGGTCACGGTGCGCAAAGCCGGGCAAAATATTTTTCTCGCGGTCGGCGATGGTTTTCTTCAGATCACGGCCGGGCAGGTGTCCGTGCTCACCGACATGGCCATCAAGGCCGATGACATTGATGAAGTCAAGGCCGAGGAAGCCCGGCAGAAGGCCGAGGCCCGCCTCGCGCAGAAATTGAGCGATGAAGAATCCGCCACCGTGCACGCCGCCCTCGTGCATGCCACCACGCAGCTTAAGGTGAAGCGGCTGCATTCCAAATAATTTGGCCGCCGGCCAGGCCGCGCCTTCCTCGCGGAACCGAGCCAAGATTTCCCCTGTTTTCCCCTGCGTCGAGGCCGTCCGGCCCGGCGCAGGGCGTTTGTTTTTCCGCCGACCCGTATCACGTTTGCAGGTGACAATTCCGTCGGCCGGCGTATTGTAGCCATGTTATGACTACTGCAGATTTGCACGGCATTATTCACTCGGATCCCGAAATCATGGGTGGCACGCCCGTGTTTGTTGGCACGCGCGTCCCTTTGCAGAATCTGGTGGATGCCCTTGAAGGCGGCGAGTCCATTGAAGATTTCCTGGCCGGCTTCCCGTCCGTCACCCGCGCGCAGGCCGTCGCCGTCATTGAGGCCGGCCAGTTGAAAATGCTCGAAACCGTCGGCCATGCGCATTCTCATTGATGAATGCCTCGACTGGCGCTTGGGCCGCGCGTTGACCGGGCATGATTCCGTCTCCGTTCAAAAAATGGGCTGGAGCGGCGTCAAAAATGGCCAACTGCTCGCGCTCGCCCAGACCGAATTCGATGTTTTCCTGACCGCCGACCGCAACTTGAGTTTCCAACAGAACACCACAAAATTTAAAATCGCGGTGGTGGTACTCGTGGCCGGCAGCACCCAGCTTCGTAAAACCTTGCCGTTGATGCCCCAAGTCCTCGCGCTCCTGCCGGAGTTGACTCCGGGACAAGTTGCGATTGTCAGTTCTTAAAGTTGGCAAAACATGGCCGATGCCGTTTCGCGCTCCAGGCTTCGAATTTCGTGATTCTTTCGGAATTTGATATTCGCCATGCGTCATTGTCCCGCACGTTGCTGGATAAGGTCTCAGAAAAAATGCGCTGGCCAAAAGTCAGCCGCCGGTTCAACCTGCCTCAACCGGCACGGTTATATGGCTGGGGCAACGGGAAAGTCTGAATTATGCGTGAAACATCAAACGAGGATCGGCTGCCACCCCGGCAGCCCATTATTTATAGGCACCATTACGCGGTATGAGATTTCCAATCATTTTTCTTTTTCCGATTGTTGGTCTCTTTTGTCAGGGATGCGTCGTATTTCCATACCCAACGCCAGAAGTGACCGGGACGGTGATTGATGCCACCACCAAGCAGCCAATCACTGGTGTCCGAGTCGCTGAGATTCGCAAGCCTAAATACATTCATTGCGATACTTCTTCTGACGGCAGTTTTGAATTGCGCGCAAACCACGTTTGGGGACCATGTTTTTTGATTCCAGGTGATTTTTTAGTCCGGGCAGAGGTTTCGTTTAGAGCGGTCGGTTATCAAGCAGTCACCAATCGTTATCTGGGGATGCTTGGGAGAGGCGACAAGCCTGGAGGCTACCCAGTCGAGCTTGCGCACCCAATTGAGTTAAAAAGGCAATCTTGCAACCTTACCATTCGCGGGTGGCAGTTCGAAGTTCCCGCTTTATTGACTCAGAAAGTTACTGCCGGCCCGGATTTCACGGTCACTTATCTCTGCTCAAATGAGCGGAAGCTTACGGTTGGGATTTATGAGGGCATGCATCCGCAGCAGTTTGCTGACCAGAAATCCGAGGTGGCACACGAGCAGGCAGTGATCGATGGCCAGGCCGCAAGTTGGGCGCTGTGGACGGGAGGTGATACGAACAAGGAATACCACGCGGAGTTATTGTTTGTTATCGATCCGAGCGTGGAGCCGGAAGAGGTGTTTCACATTTTTATCACTGCATCCACTCGCGAAGAGTTGAGTATGATTCGGGAGGCAGTCAGCCGCGCTCGAAAGGCAAAAAGCGAGCAAACCCGTTGGAAATAATGTCGCGATACAAAGTCCACCGCGGCGATCATCTTGGCGGCCGTCCGCAAGCACTCCCCAGCTTCGAAGGAGCGCCGGCGGGTAGCCACGGGTGCCAACCCGTGGTAGATGTCGATAGAAATTTCCCGCTCTAACGGAGCGGAGGACTTCCCCCTCCACTCGAAGGCTTGTTTAGTGCAAACCATTCCGAAATCCTCGAATCACCCCAGTGCGCCTTGCTGGTCTCCCTCTCCTCCCACAAAGGAGGAAGAGGGCCGGGGAGGGCAATTGTTTTCCGTCCCTGTGGTTTTTTAGGTTCTTTCAGTCCGTGTCCGACTCGCCCGCCCGGCCGCCCACTCGCCTGCCGCCGCGCGCTTTCGGTCTTCGAGCTTCGTGCTTCTTTCGGATTTCGTCATTCGACATTCGTCATTCGGTTCCGCGTACTTTTTCCACCCGGCCGTCAAAATAAAGCGCGTTTTTACCCGTTAACTTTCCGTGGGCGCCGTGGAAGGGATCGGCATCGCCCATGATCGGCGTCTCGTTGCGCCCCCCAAACAGCGTGTTCACAATCACACTGGCTTCGTTCGTGTAAATCGTCGCCCATTGCGGCGCGGAATAAGGCGCGTCGTTCAGCCAGAAATTCCATTCATAGCTCGTCAGTTCCACCGGAAAAATGGTTCGATCCGCCGGACACGCAAACACTTTGTTGGTCTTTTGATTGCTGAACAGGGTGACGGTGATCGGCGGCAACTTCGGCATCTGGCTGGGCAGATAGCCGGCGCACACCGGCAGCCGGTCGCGGTTTTCGTCCACGTAAACATTCAACGCCAGGCCGAGCTGGTGCAGGTTGCTCGTGCACGCAATGGATTGTGCGCTGCTTTTGCCTTTCGCGAGTGCGGGCAGCAGCATGGCCGCGAGGATCGCAATAATGGCGATGACCACGAGCAGTTCGATCAGCGTAAAGGCCCGGCGCGACGGGAGTCGGAATTGAGGTTCAAATTTCATGGCCACGGTTGATCACGGTTTTTGCAGGCTGCTGACAGTCTTCAACATTTGGGAAACCACGGGCACCGTCTGGCCCCGATACCGGACATCCTGGGAATTGTAGTGTGCGTTGGCCTGGCGCAGCATGGCCTGGCCGGCCGGGGACTGGATTTGCGCCGTCAGTTCGGCCCGTTCCGTGGGGGAGAGGGACTCGCGATAGTGTGCCAGCCACCGGGCCGAGGCGTCGATGTTGGCCTGCCGCATGTTCGGCGGCGAATGCTCGACCAGCAACTTCATCGCCCGGATGTGGTCAATGTTGAAAAAGCCCAGGAAGGCCGCCTCTCGGTTGGCCCGGTCGCTCAGCGGGCCGTAGCGCGTCTCCAGAAATTTCTGGAACCGCTGGTCCGGATCGGCAATGTTCCGCGCCGCGATGCCCGCGCGGATATCTTGCATCAATTCCGCCGGCAGCCGGTGACGCCAATGATGCCAGACGGCCGCGCCCGCCACGGCGAGGATTAGCAGCAAAAGGCCGGTGATGCGCCAGAAAAGGCGGCGTGATTTTGGCGGTCCGGTTTTTTCGTTAATGGGTGCCATGCGTCATGTGCCACCAGTCTGGCAGAAAAACCCCGGCTTGTGATGTGCCGGAAGTCACCCCCGGACGAAGCTTCAAATGAGCCCGCGTTCGCGCGCCAGCAAAGCCGCCTGCGTGCGGTCCAGCACGCCGAGCTTGCCGAAAATGTTGCTCAAATGATTTTTAACCGTGCCTTCCGCCAGATTCAGCGCGGTGCCGATTTCCTTGTTGCTCTTGCCCCCGGCGAGCTTTTTCAAGACTTCGATCTCGCGGTCGGACAGTTTCTCCCAGCCCGCCGGCTGCTCGGTGCCCGGCCGTTTTGGCGAAAGGCGGTTGAACTCGGTGAGCACCTTCGCGGCGATGGACGGCTGCAAAAAGGATTCGCCGCGCGCCGCTGCGCTGATGGCTTCCACCAGCCGGTCGGGCCGGACGTCTTTCAGCAAATACCCCAGCGCGCCGGCGCGCAATGCCTCAAACACCTGCTCGTCATCATCGAAGGTGGTGAGCACGATCACCTGGCAGCCGGGCAGGGCGGCGCGAATCGCGCGCGTGGCGGCCACGCCGTTCATCACCGGCATCCGCAAATCCATGAGCACCACCTGCGGGCCCAGGCGTTTTGCGATGGCCACCGCCTCGCGGCCGTTCGCAGCTTCGGCCACAACCGTGAGGCCGGTTTGAACGGAGAGCAGGGCGCGCATGCCGTCGCGGAACAGCGCCTGATCATCCACCAGCATGACGGAAATCGTGTTCATGCCGGCACCTCGAATTTCAGCGTGAACCCGGCGTTCGGTGCCGTTTCAATTTCCACCGTGCCGCCCAGCAATTGCGCCCGCTCGCACAGACCATGCAACCCAAAGCCGCCGCTCCCGGCCAGATCATCAGCCCCCACGCCGTCGTCCTGCACGCAGAGCGAGACGGTGCCTTCCGCCTGAAAGGATAGTATCACCCGCACGTGTTCGGCGGTGGCATGCTTGTGCGCGTTGGTCAAACCCTCCTGCGCCGCTCGATACAGCGAGAGTTCGACCGGCCACGAAAGATCTTTGGGTGTGCCCAGAATGCTGAATTTCGCCGCCGGTTTTTCCGTGCTGGCGGCGGCCACCAGGGCCTGCAATGCCTGCGTCAATGGCTTGTTGTCCAGGGGCGAATTGCGCAGCGCCGCCACCGAGCGCCGGATGTCCTGCAACCCTTCGCGGGTGAACGCCTGCGCCTTCAGCACCGCCTCCCGCGCCTGCTTGGGATCGCCCGCCCAGAGCGCCAGTGCGGCGTCAAGCTGCACATTGGCGACGGTGAGAAAATGCCCGAGCGTGTCGTGGATTTCGCGTGCGATGCGGTTGCGCTCGCGCGTGGCCGATAACTCCCCGGCCTGCACCGCGTATTCGCGCAACTGGCAGTTGGCTTCGGTCAGTTCCGTGGCCAGCCGTTGCACTTTGTTGCGCGCCATTTCGGATTGCACCGCCAGCAGGCTGAAAACGATGGTGAAGAGAACTGCGAACGCAAACGCCAGCCCGGCATACCCGACATAGGACCACTCATGCCAGCGGTGAATGCTCAACACCAGCACCAGCAGCATCAATGTGGCCACGGTCGCGATGCCGCGCCAATCCAGCATAAAAACGGCATTGGACACGGGCGGAAGCAGCGCGAGCCAGACCAAATTCGGAATCCGGCCATGATCCGAGACCACATAAATAAATCCCGCGAGACCAACCTGAATGACGAAATAAAGCAAGGTCCCGCAGGCTGGCCGCCGCAATTCAGGCGGCGGCGGTTCCGCCCGTTCCCAGAGCACCAGCGTGATAATCCCCCGTGTCCCCACGAGGTTCCACCACACAAACAGCCCGCCCGCCAGGGCGAGCCCGGCGATTTGGACGACGGGGTAATCTTCCGGCCGCGCCAGCGGGGCTACGCCGGCCGCCACAAACACCATGCAAACCATGGCGAGCTGGCCCGCGCGCACCGCCAGTTTTCTGTGCCGCAACGACTCGGAATCATCGGCGCCAATTTTTGGCCAGACCGTTTCCCATAATGGGATCCGTTCCGCCAAATTTTCATCGCCACGAGTGTCTGCCATGCGCACAAAGTATTCGCTCCCGCCGCAAACGTCATGTGCCAAACGTCACGGCGGCGCTCGCCCGCAGTTCAGGGCCGGTCAGGCCCAAACCGCCAAACACTTGCCATGCCCCATGCGTGGTAGGGCGTACAATCCTCTGCGCAATCGGTTTGGAGGGGCAAGGTCAATCCCTTGTCCCTACCTCTATAATACTTAATACTCCGACCTGGCGCGTATTACTGGTCTCTCTTTCGTCCTTGTCCATCCGTGTTCCACTCGCCTGCCCAACCTTCCTCTCGAGCATTGGCCTTCGAGCTTCTTTCCTCATTCTTCAATGTTCAAACCGGGGTGAGGAGTTCAATTGTTTTACCATCAACAAGTTAATGGTCCATAAGTCGCTCGATACAGCGCCGGAACCTCGCCTGGCGCTGGGGCTCGCTTTGGTACAGTTAGTCCAACGGCATTATCCCCCCATCCAGCAGAGTTTCCGCCCGGAATTTTTCTTTGCGTGGCTTCGCCGTGCGCGCCGAGTTGGGACATTTCCCGTCCGGTAATGAGACGGTTCGTTTTGCCGCAGCGCGGGTGATCCTCATACCTCAACCCCGCCGCCAACCGTCACTGCTCGCGGTCAGAGTTGGGCGGGCCGGGCGTAACCTGCGAATCGCGCGCCCGCCGTGGCCCTCGCCAGCCTGCGCCAGACGCTCGTCCCACCAGTTCCCGGCCCAATGACCACCACTTCAAACCTCCTTCACCCTAAAGTCTGCCCGGCAAAACGACTGGTTTTTCAATAAAAATAATTTAAAATAAATTCCTGTTGGAAAAGCTTTGCTTGATATGTGGATCGCGGTTTGCTGTGACACACGTTTAATTTGAAAAAATACCATCGCATGTCCATCACATTCAAACCGCTCCTCGGCCTGCTGGCGTTGCTGGCGCTTACCCAGCCCTTGTCCCATGTCTGCGCCCAGGGCAGCCTCACGCCGCCCGGCGCCCCGGCCCCGACCATGAAGAGCCTCGATCAGCTTGAGCCGCGCACCGCCGTCAATGCCGTCAACACGCCGGGCAGTGAAGGCTATGCGTTTATCATCAACCAGCCGGGTTCCTATTATCTGACCACGAACTTGGTGGCCGGATATTTGGGGGCGGTTGAAATTTTGACCAACCATGTCGCGCTCGATCTCAATGGCTTCACCATCTTCGGCGGGGGAGCCCAGAGCTATGGCGTCTATCTTCCAAACGCACAAACCAATGTCTTGGTGCACAATGGCACGCTCCATGGTTTGAAAAGCGCGGGCGTGTTTAGCGGGAGCAGTGCGTCCTGGAATCAGGTTTTTGAGCGCTTGAATGTCTCTTCCTGCGGGGCCGGCATCTATTTGACCGGCATCGGCGAGGTGCGCAACTGCCATCTCGAAGATAATGCTTGGAACGGGTTGATTTGCCTCGGTGGGGGAGTGGTTTCCGGGTGTACCGTGATCAATTCTGCGGAAATGGGCATTTATGCAGCCATGGATTGCCTCGTCAAGGATTGCCTGGTGCAGAACTGCGGTAGCTATGGCATTTGGGTTCAGCCCGGCAAGGTTTCCGATTGCTGGGTCAAGAATTGCAAGCTCGCCGGTATTCTTGTGAATGCGCCCGGCAGCACCGTGGTTGGCAATACCTGCATCGGCAACAACTACAGCGCTGAACCAACCAAGGCGGGCATCTATATTAATGATTCCAACAACCGCGTGGAGGACAACCATGTGACGGGCAGCGGCGTGGCTGGCATCATGATCGCCGGCAGCTACTATCCCAACAACCTCATCATCAAAAACAGCGTCGCCGGTAACGGCACGAATAATTATGTGGTGCCGGGTGCTCAGATCATTGGCCCGCTCATCACCGCCACCGGCGTCATCACCAACACCAGTCCGTGGGCGAACTTTTCGTTCTAACCCCGCCATTTTACCAGCCTCACCCAATCCAGACACCCATGAAAAACCTCCCCGCCATGCTCGCCGCCACCGTGTTGCTGTCGCTCGGCTGCCTCGCCACTTCCGCCCGCGCCCAGGGCAGTCTTACGCCGCCCGGCGCACCGGCCCCGACCATGAAGACCCTCGATCAGCTCGAGCCGCGCACCGCCGTCACTGCCGTCAACACCCCGGGCGGTTCGGGCTATGCGTTTATCATCAGCCAGCCGGGGTCCTACTATCTGACCACGAACTTGGTGTCCTCAACTTTGGGGGCGATTGAAATATTGACCAACAACGTTGCGCTCGACCTCAATGGCTTCACCATTTTCGGTGGGGGTGGCCAGGTTAATGGCGTCTATCTTCCGAACGCTCAAACCAATATCTTGGTGCAGAACGGCACGCTCTATGGCTTGAAAAACTCCGGGGTGCTCAGTGCGAGCATTGCGTCATGGAATCAGGTTTTTGAGCGCTTGAATATCTCCTCCTGCGGGAACGGTATCTATTTATCTGGTGTCGGCGTGGTGCGCAACTGCCAGCTCGAAAACAACTCTGCGCGCGGGGTGTTTTGCTACAGTGGCGGCGTGGTTTCCGCGTGCACCGTTGTCAATTCTGGGGACTTGGGCGTTTTTGTGGGCCTGAATGGCACGGTCACGGATTGCGTGGTGCAGAACAGCGCCAGCTATGGTATTTGGCTCCAGCCTGGCAAGGTTTCCGGGTGCTGGGTTAGGAATAGCAAACTATCCGGTATTTTTGCGAATGCACCCGGCTGCACCGTCATCGACAACACCTGCATCGGCAACAACACCAGCGCTGACTCATCCGAGGCGGGCATCTTTATTAATGATGCCAACAACCGGGTGGAGGATAACCATGTGGCGGGCAGCGGCGTGGCTGGCATCAAGGTATCCGGCAGCTACGGCAACAACCTCATCATCAAAAACAGCGTCACTGGTAATGGTGCGAATAATTATGTGGTGCCGGGGACCCAGCTCGTGGGCCCGCTCATCCCTGTCACCGGGAGCCTCACCAATGCCAGTCCGTGGGCGAACTTTTCGTTCTAATGCCGAGACCAGCCCGTGGGCGAACATTTCCCATTAATCTTCCACCCCTTTTTTACCATGAAACAATTTAGCTCCTATTTGGCCGCCAGCGCTCTGCTGGCCGCCGTGTGTCTCCCAACGCCCGCCTCCCTCACGGCCGCCACCACGATCGCCGCCGCCAACGCCAACGCTTATGGCGCCAACCTCGGCTGGATCAACTGGCTCGCCGACACCAACAACGGTGCCGTCATCGGCGAATATGTCTGTTCCGGTAATCTCTATTCCGCCAATGTCGGCTGGATCAGCCTGGGCAGCGGTGCGCCGACCAACGGCATTTATTACCAAAACCAGTCCGCCGGCGACTATGGCGTGAACCAGGACGGCCTCGGCAATTTGCGCGGCTGCGCCTGGGGCGCGAACATCGGCTGGGTGGTCTTTGAAACCAACGGCGCGCCGCAGGTGGATTTGTACACCGGCAACTTGAGCGGCTCCGTCTGGAGCGCCAACTGCGGCTGGATCTCCTTGAGCAATGCCCTGGCCCAGGTGCAGACAACCTCGATCCGTCCCGGCGCCCTCGCCGCCAATGGCCTGCCCACCGCCTGGTTGCTCGCCAACTTTGGCACCACCACCGTCACTGCCGGCGCCGATCCCGACGGTGACGGGCAGTCCAATCAACAGGAGTACCTCGCCGGCACCAACCCCAATGACCAGACCAGCATTCTGCGCATCACCAGCGTCCATCGCGGGTTGGCGGGCGACCCGGCCCGGATTGACATGCAGTGGACCCCCAATGCCACGCGCTACTATGCCATCCAGCAATGTTCCGCCCTCGGCGGGACGAATACCTGGTCCGACCTGTTCGTCTGCCCCTGGTTCAACACCTCCAACGTGGCGTTTGATGACCAAAGCCCCACCCGGTTTTATCGCCTCCGCGCTTTCCGCCCGTTGATGCCATAATCGTTTGGGCCCGCAAAATCGTCCGCCGCCTCCGCCCGGCGCCGCTTGAGACAGTCGTTGCCCCGGTCACTATAGCATTGATGGAAATGCTCTACTGGCCGGGGACATGATTTCGCCAGCCGCTGGGCGAGTTTCTCCCTCGCTGCATCAATGTGTTCTGATGCCCCTGACCGCTGGTGGGGCAAAAGGAATTCCTGCTGACCCCAGGCAGGATTCAACCCCGTCTGCCGCCGCCGACCGCCTGCACCTTTTCCCTCCACGATCACCCTCGGAAAAATTGTCCTAAATATTATTTGACAAGCATACAAAGCCGGTTTAAAAAGCAGATGCAGCAGAAATATGCACTACGGCTTAAGCCGGGGGCATTCAATTTTTCGCGCCTTGTGTCGCGGTTGTCACAGCCAAGATTCTTCGATCATGAAAAATCGCACCTTAAATTTTTCAAAAATTCAGGTGTCCAGCCCGGCCAGCAGCCGTGTCGCCGGAACGGGAAATTTTTCCCCATTCATCCAACCTTGGAGTGTTCCCTCGAAATATTAAAATTGGCGAAACAAACCCAAATTATTTTTGGCACAAGACTCTATATTTAAATTGAATACGGCGATTTTACGAAAAATCAAAAGTTGAAAACAAACCCAATAAGACACTAATAAGACCCCAATCAAACGCCATTTTAACCCCGCCGAGTCGACAATTTGGTGGTTTTATCGTCCGCCGCCGGTTCACTTGGAACGCGCTCTCCCCTGAATGTGCCCAGGTTGCCGGGTTCAAAAGATGTCCGCAATCATTTTGCCCAGCCGGGCAGGGGGGCGTTGAACTCGACCGGTTCCCCGCTGGCTGGATGCAGCAATTTCACCCGCGCCGCTTGGAGCCATAGCGGGGGAGCACCGACCGCCAGCGTCTGCGTATCGCCCAGTTGCCTGCCCGGCAGGTAAATCGCATCGCCCCCCACCGGAAATCCCAGATGCCAGAGATGCGCACGAATCTGGTGCGTGCGCCCGGTCAGCGGCCTCGCGGCGAGCAAGGTCGAGCCATCGTCGCAACGTCGGAGCACGTGAAATTCCGTGCGCGCCGCCAGCCCGTTCCGGTCTACCACGCGCGCACACCGTTCGCCGCCGCCGTGGCTGATGGGCGCGTCGCACTGGAAATCATTCCCGGGCGGCCGTCCCGGCACCCGGACGAGATAAGTTTTTTCCACCCGCCCCTGCGCAAATTGCGCTTGCAGGTTGCCGGCCAGGAGCCGCGTCCGCGCGGCCACCACCAAACCGATCGTATTCGCATCCAGCCGGTGCGCCGGATACGGTGGCTGTGGATGATAGGCTGCGTTCAGAATATGCTGGAGCGTGTTGCAATAAAATCTGCCCCCGGCGTGCATGGGCAACGGCGCGGGCTTGTTCACCACGATCAAAGCTTCGTCTTCATACAGAATTTCCAGCGCTCCGTTCACTTCCGGCTCAATCACATCCGGAAACAAATGCTGGTAGCGCTGGCCCGCCCGCACGATTTGTGTGGCCGCCACCGGTGCCTGGGCCAGGCTGACCACGCGCCCCCGGGCGAATTCCGCCTGCCATTCGGCGGCCGTCATATTTCCGACCATCCGGCCCAGCGCCGCCAGCAGCGTCAAGCCGTCGCAATTGCCGGGAATATTGAGCGGCTTGAAGTGGTTGCTCGGCGTGCTCCCCGGCAGCGGCGTGACCGCGCGGTGGATCGCCTCGTGACGCTGGGCCAGCACGGCCGCCTGAGATGGGGATGAAAACATGATGCCGGTAAACCTGAAGCGGATGTGCTTGAAACAAGGCGATCGGATCGCGGTTATGGGTGACGGAGTTGTTCGGGAAGGGGGAAAGGATGGTGGGCGCTGAGGGATTCGAACCCCCGACCTACTCGGTGTAAACGAGCCGCGCTAACCACTGTGCCAAGCGCCCGACCAGCCGCACATTACCAAGTTTGAGCGCGGATACAAGATTTTGCGGCGGCTTACGGCTTGCCCGTGGCCCTGGCCGATGCCGACAACTTGATCTGCAGCTTGCCGGCAAGATCCATGACTTTAAAGATCTGCCCCCATGGGGCGTTGGTATCCGCCCGCACGGCGAACCTCGCATCCGGCTGGCTTTTATGCGCCACGATGGCGTTGCTCAACTGGTTGAAAGTCACCGGGGTCTCATCCGTGCCAAGGCGCAGTTGGCCGTTGGGATAAATGCTGATCAGCAGCGGCGGGTTGTCGGCGGCCCCGGCCTTGAGATTTTGCGATGATTCCGGCAGCGTGAGCCGGAGCGCCGGCTGCTGCTTGAACGTGGTCGTGACGAGCAGGAAGACCACCAGCACAATCAGCACGTCAATCAGCGCCACGATGATGACGGCCGGGGCGGAACGCCGTTTGCGAATAAGAAAGCGCATGGCTAAAGCGGGCTGCGGGTCACTTTTTCTCCTCGCGGTAATTGCGGCGGACGAATTCGTCGCATTGCGCCTCCATTTCCACGGCGAACACCTCGACCTTTTTCGTGAAATAACTCCAGAATACCAGCGCGGGGATGGCAATGAGCAGGCCGATGAGGGTGGTGTGCAAAATGAGCGAGATGCCATGCGCCAGGCGCGTGGCGTCGTTCAGGCCGGTCTCGCCGAGGTCGCCAAAAAGCTTCATCATGCCCACGATCGTGCCGACCAGGCCGAGCAGGGGCGCGATGCCGATGATGATTTCCAGGACCACGAGGCCCCGTTCCAGCCGCACGATTTCATGCCGGGCGGCGGTTTCCAGCGAACTCGTGTTTTCCGCTTTCGGCCAGTCCAGATGATTGGCGGCCAGCAGCAGCAGGCGTCCGAGCGGCGACGGGTTCTGGGTGCAAACGTGGCGCAAGGTTTTTAAGTCCTCCGCGGAACGGTATTCCGCCAGCGCCGCCGCAATGGGGGCCGGGGTGACCAGGCTCCAGCGCAACGTCCACGCCCGCTCACAAATAAAACCGAGGCCGACGAGCGAGGTCAGTCCGAGCAGCAGATAGATGATGTTTTCCATAGTTAAAACGGTTCAATAATAATAAAACGAGAAGGTGATATCGCGATAATTGTTGCCGATCATGCGCACCATGTCGGGCGGCCACTTGGCGAAGGGCGCGGATTGTTCGACGGCTTCCTGGCACACATAGCCGAGCAGGGGGCCCACGTTGTTCTCCGTCGTTTTCATCTCCACGACCCGGCCGTCCGCGTACAGTCGGAATTGCAGGGTCACGCGGCCGGTGCGGTCCATCGCGAATTTGCTGCTGTCGAGCAGGTCGTACCAGTGCTGCGTGACGGCGGCGACAATGGCGCTGTCATATTCGCCAAACGGGGTGGCTTTGGCGTCCAGCGATGACACCAGGGCGCGCCGGGGCACGCCGCCGGCCTGTTGCATCTTGCGGCCGGGCAGGGCCTGCGCTGGCTGCACCTGCTTGAGGGTGCGCGGGCGTTCCGGCGGGGTCGGGCGCTCCGGCGGGTTTTGCGCCGCCGTGTCGCCCGCTTTCTTTTTGCGCGGGCTCAAATCGCCTTCCGGTTCATCTGGTTCTTCCGCCGGTTTGGCGGTTTGGCCTGCTTTGGCAATTGGTGGGGGTGGTGCTGGCAACGCTGGCTGAAGCTTGGTGGGTTTGGGGGCATCCTCCGTCTTGGGCACGTCCTGCTGTTTCCCATCCACCTTGGGCTGGTTGGCAGCCGCGTCGGGGTCCGGATTCGCCGCCCGCGAATTTTTGCTGGAATAGTATTTCGCCTCGGCGGGTGGCACCGGATCATCAATCACCACGTCAATAAAAGTTTCTGGCTCAGCGGTTTTGGTTGGGAGGGCCGGCTGGAGGGGAAAGGCGTCTTTTTTTTTGGCTGGCTGAAACCATGACCACTTCGGCAGTTGTTTCCACCAGCCCAGTTTCTTCCCGCCCTGATAAGTGCCCCACACGCCCAGATGCAGGAGCAGGGAAATCAACAGCGCCACCATCAGCCGCTCCGTTTCCGGGCGGCTGATGCGCAGTGAATCCGGTTGGGCACTGGGGCGAACCATGAGCGGGTATTTTGCCGCACGTTTGCCTGCCGGGCAACAGCTAGATTTGTGCAATTTCCAGTTGGCAATCAGGCCGGTAATGCTAAATTTCGCCCAACATCTTTATGACTCCGCCCACCACTGATTTTATTGTTGTGGTCAGCAACGATGACGATTTTCACGCCGGCTTTCATCAATTCTCCGACAAGGTCAATCGCAAGCTCAAGGCGGGCTACAAACTTCATGGCCAGCCCTTTAGCATCAACCAGAAGCTGGTGTGTCAGGCGATGATCCGGGAAGGCGGGCCGCTGCCGGCGGCCGGCGATCCCGGCATGACTTTCAACCAGCCGGACGTGGTGCACCTGGCGTGAATCGCGCTTGCAGTTTGGTGGCGATGTGATTTCATCGCGCCATGCCAACGACCTCACTTGCCGCCATTGTTCGCCATTGCGATCAGACCTTGCGCACCCGGGAAATCGGCGATTACGATGGCGCCGTCAACGGGTTACAGGTGGAAAATTCCGGGGCGGTCACCAAAATTGCCGCTGCCGTCGACGCCAGCTTGGCGACCGTCAAACTGGCGATTGCGGCGAAGGCGGATTTGCTCATCGTGCACCATGGACTGTTTTGGTCCAAGTCGCATCCGTGGACGGGCAAACGGTATGAATTGCTGGCTTTGCTGATCCGCAACAACCTGGCGGTTTACAGCTCCCACCTGCCGCTGGATGCCCATCCCAGGCTCGGCAACAACGCGCAACTCTGCGCGGCCTTGGGCCTGAAGCACACTAGCCCCTTTTTCACCAGTCACGGCCAGGCCATCGGCCTCCAATCATCGACCAGGCTGTCGCGTTCCGAACTGGCCGCGCGGCTGCAGGGGGCAACCGGGGGCGAGGCTAAAATGCTTCCGGGTGGCAAAGAAATCTGCCGGCGGATCGGCGTGGTCACCGGCGGGGCGGGAGGCGATCTGGCGGTGGCGGCGAGCGAAGGGGTGGACACCTTTATCACCGGCGAGGGCCCGCACTGGACGTTTGCCCTGGCCGAGGATTTGGGGCTCAATGTTTTCTATGCCGGCCATTACGCCACCGAAACGTTTGGCGTCAAGGCACTGGCGGCCGAATTGGCGAAGAAATTCAAGCTCCCATGGGAGTTTTTGGATCATCCGACCGGGCTGTAGCAGCCTGCGACCACTTTTTCCCAGGGTCGCAACGGCGGCTAAAACTGCTTCAGCACCCGTTCCGAAATCTTTTGGCCAATGGCCAGTGAAGCGGTGGCGGCGGGCGAGGGGGCGTTGACCACGTGCAAGGTTCCTTGCGCCTCTTCAAAATGAAAATCTTCCACGAGCTTGCCATCGCTGGTCATCGCCTGAGCCCGCACACCGGCGCCGCCGGGTTCCAGGTCCGCTTCGCGGATCTCGGGCACCAGTTTTTGCAGCGAACGGCAGAATTCCGCCCGGGAGAGCGACCGCCAAATTTCGTAGCCGCAAAGGCTTGGGTATTTGGCGAGAAATTTCCACAGGCCCGGAAAACAAAGCGACTCCGCCAGATCGCGCACGTTCAGGTTCGTCCACTTGTAGCCTTCGCGGGAAAAGGCCAGCACGGCGTTCGGTCCGGCCTCGACTCCGCCGTGGATGAGCCGGGTAAAATGGACGCCCAGAAACGGGAATTTGGGATCCGGCACGGGATAAATCAAATGCCGGACGAGATGCTGGCGCTCTTTCTTGATGACGTAGTATTCGCCGCGAAAGGGAATGATCTTGGCGGCTGGCTTCTGGCCGGCCGCCCGGACGAGCCGGTCGGCGTGCAGGCCGCAGCAGGTGATGACGAATTTGGTGCGGAAATTTCCGATGGAAGTTTCCACGATGCGGTCGCTGCCTTCCTTCGCGATCCTTTCCACCCGGGCCTCCAGCTTGACCTCGCCTCCGCGCTGGCGAATGAGTTCCCCCAGCTTTTCGCAGATGGCCGGATAATCCACAATGCCTTCCTGTGGGACGTGGATGGCCGCCCTGCCGGTGGCATGCGGTTCAATTTCTTTGATCTGTTCCGGATTCAGCCGGCGCAGTCCTTGCAACCCGTTGGCATTGCCTCGCGTCCACAAATTTTCCAGGCGCTCCTCTTCGGCCGGAGTGGTGGCCACGACGATTTTACCGCACTGCTCGTGTGCGATGCCATATTCCCGGCAGAACGCGACGAGCTGTTGCAGGCCGCTCACGCTCAACTTCGCCTTTTCCGAACCCGGCTTGTAATAAAGGCCGGAGTGTAGGACGCCGCTATTGTTGCCGGTCTGGTGCGCCGCCAGCTTGGTCTCCTTTTCGAGGAGCAAAACCTTGAATTGCGGTCTGGCTTCCAACAGCCGGAAGGCCGTGGCCAGGCCGACGATGCCGCCGCCCACCACGATGATGTCGTAATGTATTGCCATTGGGGGAATTATTTCTTTTTTCCGCCTTGGAAGAAACCGATCAGCATGGTTTTGCCGTCACTCGCCACCATGCCGAGAAAGCGGAAGAGGCGGCGCGCAAAATTCATGCGGGGCCAGCTGGCGATGGTTTCTTTTTCCAATTGATCCGCAGTGGAATTTTTTCCCAGGGCGCGCAGGCAGGCGACTTTCATGTCCTGGGCCTGCTGCACGCGAAGGTTGGACATCAGGGTGCCATCCAGATATTTCATCGCCTCGGCGGGCTGCCCGGCGGCCATGAGTTTTTGCGCCTCCTCAAGCAAGCGGCCCACCGCTTGGGCTTCTTTCTGGAAATAGCCGGCGTTGAAGCCGCGGCGTTCCTCAGGGGGATGGAGCGTAAAGCGCTCTTCTTGGAACACCGCATAAAGGTCGGAGAATTTATCCTGTTCCTTGGCGAATTTTGCGGCCTGCGCATCCAGTTGTTTCAGCGCCTCGGATTTTTTTTGCGGTTCGTGATTCATGGCCTCGATCAATGTTTGGGCGGAATTTTTGCGCTCCACCAGCATGAGCTGAAAAAAGCGGGTCCAGAACGGCAGGTCGCGCATGCGGCGCGTTCGACCCTTGCCCCGGATGGGAAACATGACGATGGGCAGGGGCTCGTAGCGGCCCGCCATCACCCCGATCTGATGCACCCAGCGGTCATCAAACCAGTAGGGAAAGTGGCCGGGAAATATTTGGCCCAGCGTTTGCAGCCAGCGCCAGCCAAAGATCGGGTAGGTGGAGGTGTCGGCCGTGGCCGGATCAAACGGCGCGGCCAGAAACAGGCCGTCGGGATATTTTGTGGCGGCGCTGCGCGCCACGTCGTCCCAGCCGGGCGTGTCGAAGCGGGCATCGTCTACGGAGATCACATAGAGTTCGGCCGTCTGGCCGCTTTGCCGCCAGAGTTCATGCTGGGTTTCGCAAAGCCCCGGGGTCTGCGGGCCGAAGTGCCAGTGCACCGGCAGCCCGGCATCGCCCAGCGTGCCGCAGTCAATGGCCTGCCGCGTGAGATCGTCATCCGCGTCCACATAAATCCAGACGGAAACGTTTTCCTTGCGCCGGGTGTTGGCTTTGAGCGAGGCAAAAACCTGTACGAGCATCTCCGGCCGACCGCGCGTGGCCATGATGATGGCGATTTCTCCGGGATGGATCGGGGCGGCACTCATCGGTCGGCGAATTTCCGCCGGTCCTTGACGGTGTCGTAATTGGCGAAATACCACTCCATGGTGCGCCGGATTCCGGGGGCCAGGTCGCCGGGTATCACCAAGCCAAATTTTTCGCGCAGCTTGGTGGCATCCAGAAATTTTTCCTTCGCGCCGGTGTAGCGGCTGGCGTTGAAGACCACCTGGCCGCGGTAGCCCGCCGCCGCGCAGACGGTGAGCGCCAGCTCCTTCACGGTTTTCCCGCCTGCGGGCACAAGGTTCAGGAGCTCCCGCTCCAGGCGCGGGGCGATGTCCAGCAGGCCGTTCACAAAATCTTTCACGTCCATGAAATCGCGCACTTGCGAGCCATCGCCCCAGATTTCAACTTCCGGCGCGCTGGTTTTCACGGCGCGGGCAAATCGGCCGACCAGTGCGGCGGGCACGTGCGCGGTGGCTTCGTCGAAATCATCGTCTTCGCCATACATCGCGGCGGGCACCACGTAGCTGCCGTTGAGCTTGTATTGGTCGTTGTAGGCGAGGATGCCGGTATACAGCATCCGTTTGGTGGCGCCGTAGGAATAAACACTGCCGTGAATGGCCCCCTCGAAAAATTTGTCCTCCGTCATGCCCTGCGCGGCGCTGGGATACGCGCAGGAAGCGCCCACGGTGATGAGCCGCGCGCCGGGAATGAACTGGCGCCAGGCCTCCAGCGTGTGCGCGTGGATGAGGCTGTTGACGAAAAATTGCTCCGCCGTGTGTTTGCCCGGAAACTCGCCGGCCGCTTGAAAGCTGGCCAGGTGCAGAATGAGCTCCGCGTCTTGATGCTGCTTGAAAACCGCTGCGGCCTGCTCCCATTTGGTCAGGTCAAACTGCCGGCGGCCAAACGCGAAGCAGGCGATGTTGCGTCGCGCGAGTTCCTGCTGCAGATGTTTGCCGACAAAACCGGTGCCGCCGGTGACCAGAACTTTTTTCATGAACAATTAATCGCCCAGCAATTTCCGCTTGAGCCGGAAACTGGCCATTGCCTCGACGTTTTTGCGCTGTTGCGGGCCGAACGTTTTTTCAACCGAATGCAAATAGGCCGGATTCGTGAAATAGGTTTTCCAGGCCTCATCCCGGAACTTCAACACCTGCGCGGCGGAGAGATGTTTCGTCGGCAGCGGTTCGCTGTCGTAGGAAAGGAAGCCATAGCCGCTGTGGGTGCTGGGCAGCTTCCACCCGTTCGCCTTGGCGGTGTAATAAAGCGGGCTGCCGGGCAGCGCCTGGCACGGATACATATTGGCCATCTCCGTGTTCAGCTCCAGCGCGAGGTCCAGCGTTTGCTGCATCGTCTCGTGCGTGTCTTCAGGAAAACCGAAGATGTAGTTGGAAATCACATGCAAACCCGCGGCCCGGACAGTGTTGATGACTTCGCGGATGTTGACGTCTTGAAAGCTGCCCTTGGAAACTTCGCGGCGCACGGTCTGGTTGCCGGCCTCGACCCCTAATGCAAGCCAGTTGATCCCGGCCTGGCGGAATTTCTCGAGGTACTGCGGCCGCACTGTGTCAATGCGGGAATACGTCCACATTCGCAGATCCAGCTGGCGCTCGATGAGGCCGTCCAGCAGCGGTTCGTAATAATTCTTGTTTAGGAAAAACATCTCGTCCGAGACGCGGATCGTTTTGGCGCCCATCCCCGCCAGTTTCTCAAATTCCTTGAGCATGAACGCCGGCGACCAGAACCGCATGTTGGGCGAATTCGCCGAGACGACGCCTTCCGCATTGTCCGTGCGGTTGACGATGTTGATCATGCAGAAATCACATTTAAACTTGCAGCCAAGCGAGGTATAGATGGCGGCGAACGGTGTCCGCAGGTCATGGTTGAACTCGGCGTGCCAGAAATGGGCGCGATACAAATCCAGCGGGGTCTTGTCATAGGGCAGCAGATCCCAGGCGTAGCCCGGCAGATCCTGATCCATCCGCTCATTTGGCACCACCCGCTCCGGCGGGTTCAGCACGGGCGCGCCATTCTCCTTGTGCCCGATGCCTTTGACCTGATCCAGTCGGGACTGCAAATCGGTGCGCAACAAATTTTGCAGCGCGTATACGCCCTCGTTCAGCAGGATGAAATCCACTTCCTTGAGCGAGATCACCTCCAGCGGCAGGGCGCTGGTGTGCGAGCCGACAAAACAGGTCTTGGTTTCCGGCTGCGCGGCCTTCAGTTTGCGGGCGAGCGAAGTCGCGCCAATCATGTTCGTCGTGCCGGAATTCGGATTCTGCCCGTAAACCACAAAGCAAACCAGCCGTGCCGGCATGGCTTCAATTCGTTGCACCGCCTGTTCCTCCGCGAGCCGTTCCGCGCCGCAGTCGAGGATGGCCACGCCAAAGCCGTTGGCGCGGCAGGCCTGGGCGAGCAGCAGCGCCCAGGTGGGGGGTTCAATCGCCGAGAAATCCTTGCTTAGCTCCTGATAGGCTTGGGCCGAGGAATCGGCGTTTACAAACAGGACGTCCAGCGGGCGGTTCATATATTAAAGCGAATTGAGCAGCTGACAGAGCGCGGTGATGCGGTCGGTTTCCAAATCAGGATAGTTGCCGATGTAGGCGCCGAAAAAATGCACGTGGTTTACGGCGGGATATTTTTCATACTCATCGCCGAGGAGCTGGCGCAGGAAGGGCTGGCGCAACTGGTTGCCGCCGCCGGAGGTGCCGCGGCGGAATTCAATCTTGCGTTCCCGCAGGGTTTTTTCGATGCGGTCCCAGAGCGCCTGGTCCGGCTCGCGCAACACGAGGGTGAAGGCGTAATTGCAACTGCCTTCGCGGGCGAAGTCGGTGAAGAATTTCTTCGGGTCGAGGCCGTCCAGAAAGGCGTTCAGATTACGCGTGCGGGTGGCATTGTTGGCATCAAGCCGCTTCAATTGGGCGCGGCCGAGGACGGCGTTGATTTCCGTGCTGCGGACATTGTAGGCGGGAAAGGCGAAGATGAAATCGGGGTTTAGATCGGGGAATTCAGCCTGGTAGCGGGACTTCAGCGCGGAATCCTTGCTTTCTCGCACCATGCCGTGGGAACGGAACATGCGGAGCATTTCGTAAAACTCGGAGTCATTCGTGCAGACCATGCCGCCCTCGATGGTGCTCAGGTGGTGCGCGTAGTAGAACGAGAAGTTGGAGGCGAACCCATAGGAGCCGAGGCGTTTGCCCTTGAACGTGGCGCCATGCGATTCGCAGACATCCTCGATGATGGGGATATTGCGCTGCTGGCATTCCGCGAGCAGGACATCGTCCAGCGCGTTGTAACCGAGGATGTGGGTGAGGAACACGGCGCGGGTGCTGCTGTTGAGTTCGGCGAGGACCTGCTGGGTGTCCATGCCGAGGGTGCGCGGATTGATGTCCACGAAGACCGGCTCGAAGCCGGCCTGCAACACTGAAGCGATGTCGGAAACCCAGGTGAGCGTGGGCACGATGATTTCGCCGGGGCCGAAGCGTTGGCGGAGGGCGGCCATGGTGATCTGGTTCGCCGAGGAACCGGAGTTGACGAAGACGCTGTGTTTCACGCCCACCCAGTCGGACCATTCCTGTTCGAAGGCAATGACGTTTTTCGACTGGGTCAGGATGGGATCGTCTTGTTTGAGAAAATCAATCAAGACATCCAGGTCGGCGCGCGTGATGTTGTTGGACATCAGGGGCCAGTCACGCAGACTGGCTGCGGTTACGGGTTCACTTTTCGCTGTAGTAGTCGCCATATTCAACAATGATTGTGCTTTTGCCGTCCTCGCGTTCCAACGCTTTTTGATAGGCCGGGAAAATGTGTTCGGGTTCGTCGAGCCGGATGATTTCGATGTTTTTGCACATCAAACGGAAGGCTTCCGTGAAATCGCCGATGTGCTGATGCTGCGGGTGGAGGGGGCGTTCGGAGCCGATGCCGGTGCGGACAATGACCTTGGGCTGGTAGCCACCGGCGGACAGCAAGGGCATTTTATCAAGGTGGCTGACCAGCTGGTTGACGGCGCAGAGGAGAAAGTTCCAACGCGGGTAGATGCTCACCGGCACGAGGCCCGTGAGCGCCAGGCCGGTGGACATGCCCATTTGCAAATCCTCGGTGACCGGCAGTTCCAACAGTTTTTCCCGCGGCACATTCTTCAGCGTGTTGGTCATCGCGGTGCCGGGGCAGGCGACGGCCTGGCCCAGAAACATCGTCCGCGGGTCGCGCGCGAGGAATTCCATCGCCCGGCAAAGTTCGTCAAAATACTTCATGAAAACTGGGGGTTAAAACTGGACGCGCTGCCCGGCTCCGGCGTGCGGATACTTGGTTTGATATTGGTAGTAGGTGACGAGCGGATGCGGGGTTTTCTCGTAGGTCAGCACCGGTTGCGCCCAGACCTCGCGGGTGTCGGTGCAGACGGATTTGCCGTTGTCTTCGACAATGAAGCGGATGGGCAGCTGGTGGTTGTGGGAATACTTGACGCTCTCGTGAAAAATACCGGTTTCGCTCGTCATGTCGCCGGCGAAGCAATGGACCATGCCCTTTTTGCCCTGTCGTTTAAGTCCCAGGGCGGTGCCGACGGCCAGGGGAATGATGCCGCCGACAATGGCCGAGGAGACCACCTGTTGTTTCGGGAAACAAAGGGAAATGGAGTGGCCGGCGAGGATTTCCGCCTTCAGTTCTTCGCGCGGCACGCCTTTGAGCAGGCATTGGTAGTGGCTGCGCCAGGAGCAGAACACCCAGTCTTCCGGTGTCACGTCGCGGAACAACTCGAGCATCCGGTCTTCGTTGCCGTAGTATAGATGAATGGGCGCGCGGATTTTCGCGGCATTAAACAAATCGGCCATCTCCGTCTCAAAGGCAATCAGGTCTTGGGCGGTCATGTCGTAACAGAGTGCCGGAGCATTGGAATAGCGTCAAGTTTTGGCGTGTCAGGAAACACCTGGTCCGGGTGGCGTCAGTTCGCTCCCGGCGAATCGGGCGTGAGTTCGCGGAAGGCTTCGATGTGCTGGGTTTCCCGCAGCTTGTCGTATTCCGAATAATCCTCCTCCAAATCATAGAAAATGATCTGGCTGCCGCCAAACTCAAACTTAAACGGCACATGGATCAACCGGTTCAACTGGCGCTTGATACTGGCATGCTTCGCTGGCGGCGCGAAGATTAACAAGAATCCCCCGCCACCCGCGCCGAGGAGCTTGCCGCCAATCGCACCGGCGGCGCGGGCGGCATTGTAAGCGGCATCCACTTGTTCGTTGGAAATCTGGTCGCTCAAGCCGCACTTGGCGCGCCAGGCTTCATGCAGCAACTCGCCAAAGGGGACGAGGTTGCCGGTGCCGTTGAGGATATCACAACCCTGGTCGACGCACTCGCGCATTTTGTTCAGCAAGGCTGCGCGTTCGCCGAGGTTCGGCACAAAACTGGTGGCCACCGTCGCCGCTGTGCGCTTGATGCCGGTATAAAAGAGCATCAGGTGCGAGGTTAATTCCTCCAGCCGGGCCTGGCTCAGCGTCATCGGCTGCACGGTGAATTCGCTGTTCTGGAAGAAGGTGATGCGGTTCAGGCCGCCGTAAGCCGCGCAGACCTGATCCTGTGAGCCGACCATTTCCTGTAAAATATCCTGCTCGATGTGGATGCTTTCCGAGGCGAGCTGTTTTTTGCTGACGACCCGGCCTTGCAGGGCGTAAAGCGCGTTGAGCAAGCCGACGGTGAACGCCGAACTGGAGCCCATGCCGCTGCGGCCCGGTAGATCGCCGTCATGATGGATTTCCACGCCCCGGGCGAATTTTAAAAAACGCAGGGTTTCACGGGCCGAGGGATGCTGGATTTCCTCCGGCTGCATGCGGCGCTCAATGTTGGAATACACGACCCGGATGCGATGCTCAAAAAAGGGCGGCAGGTAGCGGCAGGTCAGATAGCAATACTTGTTGATGGTGGCCGCCAGCACCGCGCCGCCATGCTGCCGATACCACGTGGGATAGTCGGTGCCACCGCCAAAAAACGAGATGCGAAATGGGGTTCTGCTGATAATCATAAATGCCCGCCGCCAAAACAAGTGCCGGGACGCGCTGAACCTACTGGCAATGAAAATTCATAACAAGCGTAAAGCAGTTCCGGTCCGCTCATATTTTTAGCTTTCCCTGCGCCACGGCCGCCAACAGCGCCGCCCAATTGCCGCTGCTGTAAAAATCGGGTTCACGGAGCAGCGCCGCCAGTCCCTGGCGGTAGGGCACACAATGCAATCCGGCTTCAATTTCGGCACCGGGTGCCTGCCGGGCGTTGGCCGCGAAATAACACCACATGCGGTTCAGGAAGCGCGCCGGCGAGGGGGACAGGCTGGCGACCAATTCAAAGGTGTCCGCGGCATGGCCCGTTTCCTCCAGCAATTCCTTCCGGGCCGCCTCTTCCGGGGTCTCGTTTATTTCCACATGGCCGGCGGGCAGTTCCAAGGTGACGGCCGCCGCCGCGTGGCGAAACTGGCGGACGAGCAACAGCTCGTTTTGCTCCGTTACCGCGATGATGACCACGAAATCAGGCGACTGAATGGCGTAATTGGGTAACTTTTGGCTGGCCACCGTCGATTCCAGCACTTGAAACCACGGGGTGGCGAAAACGGTCTGGCGTTCAGGTTTGGGGGCGGCCATGACGGGTTAGAGTGAAAATTGCCCCAGGTTTCGCTGGATGAACTTGGTTGCCTGCGGCAATGAATCCGGGGTGCCGATGTCGAGAAATGGCACGTCGCAAACCAGGCACTGCAAGCGCGCACCGCTGCTGAGCAAGGCGGGAAAAACTTCGGTTTCAAAGCTCAACGGCGACTGTTTTGGAAATTGTTTCAGCGTGTCGGCACGAAAAAGATAGACGCCGGCGTTTATGTTGCCGGCGCCGGGTTGCTTTTCGTTGAAACCGACCAGTTCCCCGCGGGTGTTTTGGGAGAGGGTGCCGAAGCGTGAGGCATCGGCCATGGGCACGCCCAGAATGGCCCCGGCGGTTTCCGGCTGGCTGAGCGATTGAAAAAGGGGTGCCAGCGCAGCCACCGCGAGCGAATCGCCATTGAGCACGAGCCACGCCGACGGGGAATTCTGCGCGCTACGGGCGGCGTTCAAGAAGCCGCCAGCGGTGCCGAGCGGGGTGGTTTCCGGCACGCAGGTGACCCGAACTCCGGGAACCGGCTGGGGCGCAAAATGTGTTTCCACCGTGGCCGCGAGGTGCCCGGTGGAAAGGATGACGTGACGGATGCCTTGGGCGGCAAGGTAGCGCACGACCCACTCGACAAACGGGCGACCGTGCACGGGGGCCATGGGCTTGGGCAACTCGCGCAGGAGATGCTTGATGCGGGTGCCAAAACCGCCGGCGAGAACGACGGCGGTGATGGAGGCAGGCGCGACGCTCACGACGGGGCGGTCAGACGTTGCCGTAAACCGTGTTCCGCAAGATCGTGAAGCCTTTGATGAGTTCCACAATGCCGCGGTCGAGATTCCATTCGGTTTTGAAGCCGGTGGCGGCGACGCGGGCGTTGCTCACGATGTAGTCGCGCTTGTCGGGGTCTTCGCCGATGGGCGCTTCGACATAGACAAACTTGGGCAGGTGCTTTTGGATGACGGCGCAGAGTTCAAGCTTGGAAAGATTCGCCTCTTCCAAGCCCATGTTATAGGGCTTGCCCTTCATGGTCTCAAAGTTGGCGATGCCGTGGGTGAAGGCCCGCGCCACGTCGCGAATGTGGATGTAGTTGCGCTTGAAATGGCCTTCAAAAATCAGCACGGCGCGGTCGTGGATGGCGCGGTAGACAAAGTCGTTTACCAGCAGGTCCATGCGCATGCGGGGGGCGCAACCGAAGACGGTGGCGAGGCGGAAGCTGATGCTGTTTTCGCGGGCGAGGACGGCTTCCTCGGCTTTGACCTTGGTGACGCCGTAGGTGGAGATGGGGCGCAAGGGGGTGTCTTCGGTGCAGAACTTGCCCTTTTCGCCCACGCCGTAGCCGCTATTCGTGACGGGCATGATGACCCATTGTTGCCGGCTGGCGAGGCGGCAGATCAGTTCGACGGCGTGCTGGTTGGTGGAGGTGGTGGCGAGGGCATCGGTGTTGCAGAGCGGCACACCCACGAGGGCGGCGAGGGGGATGATGAGATCGGCCTTCGCAATGAGCGGCTTCATGACCGACTCTTCGCGGCAATCGCCGCGGACGACGGAAAATTTTTCAGACTGGCAGCAATCGAGCAGCGAATTCTGGTTGAAATAAAAGTTGTCCAGCACGGTGACTTCATGTCCCTGGGCGAGCAGGGTGGGGGTGAGAACGGAGCCAAGATAGCCGGCGCCGCCGGTGATGAGAATTTTCATGTGATGAATTAATTGGTGGCGGCAGTCTGCGGTTTACGAGTGAGAAAAACAAGCAAACCTGACAGGAAAATGGCGCTGCTGAAGGCGGCGAGAGTGACATAGAGGGGCTTGTCTGACAGGGTGAAATTGAATTCCACGGTGTGCCGGCCGGGGGGGACAGCGACGCCGCGCATGAGGACATTGCAGCGCAGCAGTTCGGCGGGCTGGCCATCCACCGTCACGCGCCAGCCGGGGTCGTATTTGTCATTGAGCAACAGAACGGAGGGTGCCGTGGCGAGGGTGTCAAAAACGAGGTGTTTGGGAGCGTAGCTTTTAAATTCCACCGTGCCGGAATTGGCGTTGGTCGCCACGGCCGGGAGATTTTTTTGCGGCGTGGAAATCAAAACCGTTTGGGCGGGATCGAACGCCAGGTCGGCGAGCATTTTCAAGTTGGCTTGGTTGTTCGTGTTGACGAGCCAGTTGGAGTAAAGCTTGGCGCGGGGCAGGGCGCCGGTGAAATCAAAGAGCGCAAAGTTGCCGTTGGGATTGGCGACGGCGGTGAGTTCTTCGAGCCGTTGCGGTTGCAGGACGCCCGGCTTGGGCACAATTTCAAACCGTTGGGCGATCTTGAAACGATGCTGCTGCGGATCCAGTTGCTGATTCAGGACGTCGAGATAGCCGGCGGCACCCAGCAGGTAACGCGTATTGGATAGCTCCCAGCGGCGGGCCAGCAGCGGGGCGGATGCCAGCGTGCCATCCGGGGTCAGCGCGGCCACATACGTTTTTAAATCCTCCGGGAGGCGCGACATCTGAATCCAGTCCAGACATTGGATGTTGTAATAGGGGAAATGGTGCTGCATCCATTCGATCCGGTAAACTTCATCCAGGAGTTCCAAGCCCTGGGGCGCGCGAAACGGCAGGCCGGCCACGCGGTGTTCGTAGGGTTTCTCGCGGAGGATTTCGACGACGGGATTGAGCTGGCCGACCTCGTACTTTTGCTTGTAATCCCAGTGAATGATGTAGGGCAGGTTGGCGCGGCCCAGGTCGAAAATTACGAATGCGCCCAGCAAGACGGCGCCGAGCCTGGTGCGGGGGCCGTTGAAGTAGCCGGCCAGAACGAGGCCGAGCAAAGCCACCGCCGTGGCGAAAAGCACCACGAACCAGCCCAACTGGCCGACACTGAAGGTGGCAATGGCGTTCGCAAACGTTTCATCCCCATAGCCGACGCTCTGCAAATAGCGGACGAGGCCGGATTTCTGGGAGGAATAGATCAGCCAGCCCAGCACCGCCGCGCCGAAACAGCCGAGGGTGAGGCGCGTCCAGCGGCGGTCAAACTGGCCGGCTTTGGCCCACCAATGGCTGAGTTGGGGCATGAGGTCGGCTGATTTTGCCGCGGTGCGGTTCAGGTAACCTTTGCTCAACGCGTGGACGCCATACGCAAAAAGAATCATCAAAGCCCAGGAGAAAAAGGTGACGAATTTCGCCGGGTTGCGGATGGTGGAAAAATACGGGAGATGATAGAGTGAGCCATAAAACAAGGGGGCAAACCGGCCCCACGCCAGCAGCAGGGTGGCAACCAGCATCGCGGTCCAGAACCAGACGATTTTTTTCTCGGGCATGGTAAGCAGTGATTTTTCCCGCCGGAACGACTGGGCGATGGCCCAGGCGGCGATGAGGGCCACGAGAATGCCGGCGTAACTGCCACCGCCGGAAAATCGCATCATGCCGGGCGGTTGGGCACCTTGCCGGCCACCGTCAAAATAGCGGTCAATGGCCGGGTCGCGGCCAATGCCGCCCCAATAGACGCCGCCGTAATAGGCGGCTTGCAGGGACGGGAGCATGTCCTTCGGCGTATCCATTTTGTAGCCGAACAGGCCGGGCACGATGAACCCAAGGGTTTCGGTTTTGGGCAGGCTCCACTGGGTGGCCCAGTCCCAATGCTGCGCCTTGGTTTCGGCATCCTGGCCAGTGCCGGCCACTCCTTGGATCTGAGTGCCGACCAAGGAGACGACGGTTTGGGCGGCAATGAACCCGGCAAAAGCGGCGATGACCGCCACCCGGCCAATGCCCCTCACCGTGCGGGAGAGCCAGGTGGTTTCCGGATCGGTCAAGGCCTTGAAAAAGGTGAAGGCGGCGATAAAGATGGCATAAATGGCCCCGATATCGGCCGCTTCGATGACATTGATGCCAATGCAGAGCCCGGCCAGCACGAGGCGGATCCAGCGCACGAGCCAGGGGGTTTCTTTGGTGCTGGCCACAATCAAGGCCAGGGCCAGAAAATCCATGCCCATGGCAATTTGATGGGAGGCCGTGCCCCAGCAGGCATCGCCAAACGCGGCCGAATTCAACATTGCCGCCAGCGCCCCGAGGGCTGCGGCCAGCGGGGTCAGTTTCAAACAGCGGAAGAACGTCCAAGCCCCCAGGCCGAGGAGGAACAGGGCAATCGGGGCGTAAAATTTGGCAAAACCAACCGCGCCCAACAGGAGTTTGATGAGACCGGTTACGCTGGGCGTGAAGGAGCCGGCACCGAACCCCACATCGTTCAAATCATCCCACATGCCGGTGATGGCATCCGGGAGTTTAAGCCAGGCGGCATTTTGCTGGCCGAGCGGACCATCATTGGAGAAATGGACAAAATCGGGGGCGAAACTGCGCCAGAAGAGCACGGCCAAGATGAGCGCAAAAAGCCCTGGAATTTGCCAACCGGGGGAGTTTTTTTGGGGAGAGTCCGTATTCATGGGGAATATTTTTTAAACTTCGATGACGCCAATGCCACAACTGCCCTGTTTCAGGTCTTGAATAAATTCACGGGTGCGATAGCTGTTTTTTATCTCCTGCCAGAAGCGGTCCACGTGGCAGTGCATGCTGGCGGGGTGCAGGCAGATGTCATGAAACACAATGAGGCCGCCGGGGCGAACCAGTCCGGCATACATTTCAAAATCGGATTTTACCCCGGCATAGGTGTGGTCTCCGTCAATGAACAGGAAATCAATTTTGCCATTTGCGGAAAGTTTATTTTTTAATTGTGCAAGCATTTCGGGCTGATGGGAATCACCGCGCAACAAATGCAGTTTTTGCGCAGCCACGGGGAATTTGCGATAAATAAACGACTTCCAATATGGATAGCCGCCGCCGTGAATACCGCCGGGCAGGTCAATGCTGACAATCGTGGCTTCCGGGTGTGCCAGCCGGCACCATAAAAACAAAGTGCCACCGTGTGCCGTGCCAATTTCCACGACAGTTTTAGGCTGGAGTTTTGCCACCAAGTCAGCCAATTGATTTATTTCGGAGCGCACCTGACACATTTGCAGGCAAGCTTTTGCATCGTTCAGCACGAAGTCCACCAGTTGTTCCGGCTGCTTGTTTTGGGGTAATTGCCGCAAAAAAAAGGACACGCCGAAGGCGATTTGGCGGAAATAAATGCCAATTTTTGTAAATAATGAACCGGCCCCCTCGCGCTGCAGCGTTCGCCAGGCGATTTCAATTTCGTAAATCATAAATCAATCTGAAAACAACTTGATACTCTGATGGATAATATTTTGCGAAGGATAGATTAGGCTCCAACCGGAGTCAACTTGGCCAAGATAATTAATCGGTTGGGCCGGGCGGTTCAATTCTCGACACAATTAGCCGTGGTTTGATAAGCTTGGACGATGAGTTCAAAAATATTAGTTACCGGCGCGGCCGGTTTTATTGGGTCTCATGTTTCTGCGCAGCTGATGAAACAGGGGCAGACGGTGGTTGGGCTGGATGACCTGAGCGGTGGTTTTACTGATCATGTTCCGCAGGGCGTGGAATTCGTGCGCGGCTCGATCAACGACGTCAAACTGGTTGACCGGCTGTTTGCGGAACACCAGTTTGAATATGTCTTTCATCTGGCGGCTTATGCGGCCGAAGGCTTGAGTCATTTCATCAAGCGCTTCAACTACACCAACAACCTGCTGGGCAGCGTCAATCTGATTAACGCGGCGATCAATGTGGGCACGGTGAAATGCTTTGTTTTTACGTCATCCATCGCGGTTTATGGACGCAATCAGCTGCCGATGACCGAAACGGCAATACCGCAGCCGGAAGATCCTTATGGCATTGCGAAATATGCCGTGGAACTCGATCTTAAAGAGGCGCATGACATGTTTGGGTTGAATCATGTCATCTTCCGTCCGCACAATGTTTATGGCGAAAACCAAAATCTGGGTGACCGCTATCGCAATGTAATTGGCATTTTCATGAATCAGATCATGCAGAACCAGCCGATGACGATTTTTGGTGATGGCACGCAGACGCGCGCTTTTAGCTTCATCGATGATGTGGCGCCGGTCATCGCGGCGAGTATTGCGCGCCCAGCTTGCTACAATCAGGTGTTCAACGTCGGTGCGGACAAGCCATATTCCGTAGCGGAACTGGCAGAGGTGGTCGCCAAGGCGATGGGGGTGGTGCCTCAGGTTAATAAACTGGCGGCGCGTAATGAGGTGGTGCACGCCTATTCGGCGCATGAAAAGGTGCAGCAATATTTTGGCGATCTCATAAAAAATGTTTCGCTTGAAGCCGGCGTTAAGCGCATGGCGGTTTGGGCAAGGAAAGTCGGGGCGCGGCAGGGGCAGCCATTCAAGGGCATTGAAGTCCGTAAAAATCTGCCCTTGTCATGGGCGGCATTGGAACAAACGGGCAGCTAAGTGCTCTGGGGCGTAAATGCGGTGACGTATTCATATTCCAGCCGCCAGTGCCAGCGGTTTGTGGTTTAACTTGTTGAGCAGTTCCTGCAAGTCTGCCCGGTTAAATTTCCACTCGAAGGGTTTGGCGGCCTGCATGTATAGGCTCTGAAATTCGATCAGCCGCTGGCTGACCTCGTCAAGCGAGGTGAAATCGTTGGGAGTAAGCACCTTTCGCTGGATGACTGAAAAGTAGATTTCCACTTGGTTGAGCCAACTGGCATGAACCGGCAAATGCACCAGGCGGAGGTTGGGGTAGGCGTCTTGGAGTCGCTTTACGGCGGCGGCTCCGCGATGCGAAGAGCCATTATCGACAATCCAAAAGACCCTTTGGGCGCTCCGATACGGCGCTTGCTCCATGACTTGGTGGACGAGCCGGCCGAAGGGTTCGATCCCCGTGGTGGTTTCGCAGCGGCCAAAGATTTTGGCGCGCCGTACATCCCAGGCGGCCAGGTAAGCCAGCGCGCCACCTCGTTCATATTCAAATTCCACGCGCATGGTTTCGTTGGGGCCGGGCGGCAGCGTGGGATGCAAGCGAAGACGGGCCTGGATGCTGGTTTTCTCGTCGGCTGAAAGCACGTAGTCGCCCGGCCCCAAGGGCTGGCCGTTCCATTGGCCTTGATAGAGATCGAGCACGCGCTCGGCCTTGCTTTGGAAATCGGGATCGCGCGGAAAGATCCAACTGCGATGCTGCCAGGGGCGAATGGCATCTTCATCGAGCCACCGCCAAATGGTTCGTCCGCTAATCTTGGCTACGAGGCCGCGCTGGACGACCTCGCGGACCAAATCCTGGCCACTGTAGCGCGAGAGCGGTTGGCCACTTTCTTTGGGCAACTCGCACGCGATGGCTTTGACCTGCATGACCAGTTCAGGGTGAAAAACGGGGCGGACGCCCGGAGCGAGCAAGGTTTTCCAAGCCTTCCAGTCGTTCTTCAAAAAAGCGTTTGCGCCATTTGCTGACAATCTGTCGTGGCAGCGAAACCCGCTGGGCGATTTGATCATTCCGCAAACCCGCCGCAGCCAGCAACACGATCTTAGCTCGGACAACTTGGCAATACGGTGACGTGTATTTGTTGGCGGTTTCCTCCAAGGCAGATTTCTCGCCAGTGTTAAGAGTAATTAGATATGGGCTTTTGCGCGGCATAGCAGGTGCCAGCAAACATGCCATCCGTTAAAAAATACGCAATATTATACGTCACACTATTTACGCCACTGAGCACTAAGCCGGAACGATTCAGTTGAAACCTCATAATTGACAATCTTTTTGGTTTCAAGCTTGCAGAGAGCCAACTGCATTGCAATTGGGTAAAGCGGTTAG
>Ga0302322_100000159_pt1 | contig 46125 bp, 37 predicted proteins | sample Fen_T0_2_FD_203757 | JGI IMG/M metagenome (GOLD analysis project Ga0302322, IMG submission 203757) | Peat permafrost microbial communities from Stordalen Mire near Abisko, Sweden - Fen_T0_2 | ecosystem: Environmental > Terrestrial > Soil > Wetlands > Permafrost | place: Sweden: Abisko...
AGCATCATCGATCACGGATGGGGCTGCGCGTTTCGTGGAGTCGGCCACGATCGGCTCGTGTCGCGTCGCTGGCTCGACTTCGGTCCCTGGCGCGTGATCCGCCGTCCTCACGACACCACCTTCATCCAGTTTCACGACCTTGCGATCACTGACCCTGCCGAAGCCTACGCACAAGCCAAGGTCGGCCACGAGCGAATGGGGATCTCGCCATCGGGCGGCTACATCGCGTGGCACTACGAGAATCTCCTCAAGGGAGCGGACGCAGTCAGCGGCCTGTATCAGCCCGCGACTCGAACCCTGGAGATCGTCGTCGGCCCAGGCAACGAAGTCAAGCAAGGCCAAATGATCTGCCAATGTGCACGTCGACTGCACCATCGGATCAAGCAGCCTATCAACGACCGCATCGATCATGTGGCCTATGTCTTCATGGACCGCGGCGATGCTCAGGCGCATCTGCACGAGCTGTGGCTACGCGAGCTGCAGTGCTGGTACGTCGACGAACGCGGCAAGCATCGCCTCGACGCGGACTACCATCCAACGCCCCAGCCACCCGCCTGGGTCGCGAACCTGAAAGCCAACGCGGTCAACGATGTGTAGCAACGGCGAGGCCGCGCGATCGTGAATGTCGTGTCGATCGCGCACATGGCTCGGTAGCCGCTCCATTGACGTATCCATCACCACAAGGACTATCCTGTCGTCGTGCAGGAGCTGACCAACGCTGCGATCGGCGGGCCGAGCGGGGGCACCTGATCGCGCGATCGTAGCCGACACACTGTTTACGCCCTCACCGAACGGCAGCCTGCCGACCCTGGTGAGCGTCGACCAATCTCGGGACCCTGCTGGTGTGGAACAGCGCGTTGCACACCCTGGATCTCGGATCGCTCACCACCGCGACCTTCATCAGTCTCCTGGGCCTGCCGCTGGCCGATCTATCGGGACTGCACGCGCTGGCCAAGGTCACGGTGCTGGACCTGAACGGGCTGGACTCGCTCCAGGATCTGCACGGATTGGAGTCGCTCCGCAGCATCGTCTCGCTGAGCCTCCAGGACAACGTGGCGCTCGGCTCGCTCGACGGGCTCGACGGCCTGACCGAGCTCCGCGGCTCGCTGTTCGTCGCTGGCAGCTCGGCGCTCACCAGCGTCGCCGGCCTGTCCAGCCTGAGCCACATCGGCGGTTCGCTCGAGCTGACGACCAGCGCCTCGCTGGCCGATCTCGTGCTGCCGCAGCTATCGTCGATCGGCGGCGCGCTCGAGATCACCGACCTGGACGGCTTGACCAGCTTGGCCGGGCTCGGCGCGCTGACCTCGGTGGGCGGTGACCTGGTGATCACCGACAACCCGCAGCTGAGCGACGCGCAGATCGCGGCGTTCCGGAGCCGGCTCGGCAAGTAGGCAGCCGGAGGACGCTGCTCGGGAATCCAGCGGGCCTACAGCACGTCGCTGAGCTGGGCCTGGGCGACGATCAGGTTGGCGTCGGTGGCGAGCAGCAGGTGCGCGGCGACCAGCCGCTGGGCCGCGGCGCGGACGACCGCGACGTAGCCATCGTGGTCGTGGTAGCGCTCCTCGAGCGACAGCCGCGGGTCGTGGTTGGCGAGGCGCTCGGCGCGGGTCCGCGCGAACGGCACGAAGCTGCCGGTGTTGCCGCACAGCTCGTTCTCGGAGAAGCCGGCGGCGCGCAGGTTCCAGCCGGTGTAGGTGCCGAGCGGCGCCTGGAGCGCGACCGAGCGCAGGCCGTCGACCTCGTTGCCGTCGCTGTCGACCCGCGGCACGAGCACGCGGTAGGCGTTGCGGGTGCAGACCTGCGGCGGCTCCTGGACCAGGCCGGACATGTGGAGAGCATCGAACCTCGCGCCGTAGTCGACCGGCGCGAGGCCGTCGACCAGGCCGGCGTAGCGCACGCCGGCGAGGGTCGGGAAGCCGGTCGAGCGCTGCGCGGGGTCGACCAGCGTCTGGTCGGCGAGGCTCGGGATCCGGCTGGTCGGCGGCTCGGTGCCCCAGGTCGCCCAGGCGCGCAGCGCGACGAGCAGGGCGCGCATGCCGTGCTGGTTGGGGTTGGGGTTGCTGAGCTGCTGGCAGATGCCCTTGGCCGGGGCGCTGGTCGGGACGTGCTGGGTGCTCGCGAAGTGAAACACGCGGACTTCCGGCGGCAGCTCGAGATCGCGGCGGCCCTCGGCGTCGGTGGTGTTGAGCGACATCCGCGCCTGCCAGTACTCGGTCGAGCTCACCGTATTGATGATCTTGGGGCAGCTGTGCGTGCGGCGGCACGCGGCGAGGATCACGTCGTACGGGCCGGCATGGCGGCCGAACGAGCCGTGACGGTCGTCGTGTCCGCCGAAGCCGTCGAACTCGTCGTCGCGGTCGTCGCGGTCGTCGCGGTCGTCGTCGTGGCGGTCGTAGCCGCGGTCCTCGCTCGCCGCGCCCGCCGGCACCTGGGGCGCCGGGTAGAGGTGATCCTCGTGCTGGCCGTAGGACCGGCCCGGCTGGCCGAACCGCACGTTGAGCGGAATCGCCGCCGTGGCGACGTGCGGGTTCATGCCGTCGAACACGACGCGATCGTGCTCGTCGCGGTTGAACCCGAGCAGGACGAACGTGCGCAGGTAGCGGCCGGACTGCGAGGTGCCGTGGCTGAGCACCGTGTGGATCGCCCCGGCGAGCGGGTTGGAGGTCCCGGCGCGGTCACAACGCGCGTGGCGCAGGAACGACATGAGGTCGCGCGTCGCGGCGAACCCGAGGCCCAGCACCGTCGGGTTCTTGGCGGTGTAGACCAGCTCGTAGATCTCGTTGGGGCTGAAGCCATCCTGGAGGCACAGCTGGGTCGTGCTCGGCGTGCCGGGGAACGCGGCGCTGGTGCAGTCCGCGAACGCCCAGCGCGACGACGGGATCTCGACGCGAGGGTCGGACTCCTTGACGCGGTGGGTGAGCACGGCGCGGCGGGTATCGAGGCTCACCGTCTCGTAGCTGGCGGTGTTCATCCCGCTGTTGGCGCCGCTGCTGAGGTTCTGGGTCGAGGTCGGTGCGCTCACGATGTACTCGCCGCGGACCTGGCCGGTGATCACGCCGCCGTCGCGCTGGTGGGCGACCGGCACGGTCATGGTGAGTCGGCCATCGCCGGCCACCACGTCGCCCTGCCAGCCGCTCCACACCAGCGTGTAGCCCTCGCGCTGCAGGAAGCCGTCGCCGGCCGAGGTCGGCTCGTTGCCGCCGGCCGAGCCCATGTTGAACACCGAGAGCATGTTCTTGTTACCGCGGTTGACGACGTCATAGAGGATCGTGCCGTTGCCGCGCGCCGCGTCGTGCGGAGTCAGCAGGTAGACGTCCATCGAGTACTCGACCATGCCGCGGGCGTTGCGGGGCGCGAGCTCGATGTCCTGGATGACCGCGTTCTGCGCGTCCTTGGGATCGACCTCACCGTAGGCGCGGCCGACCAGCTTGTCGTAGGTACCGACGCTGCCGAACGAGGCGCCGCCGAACGCCGGGGACTCGACGCGGGTGATCTGGATGCGTGTGATCTCTGCCTCGGCGGTTCCCGTAGTCCCCGCCACCAGGGCCACGGCGACCAGCGCGCCACACGAGACCGACCTTGAAAGAACCGAGTGCTGACTCGTCATGATGAGTCCGCCATTGCACACACCGTGCGCGAGCATCCCAGCTCGGGTGACAGCTCATTGCAATCTGCGACTGGCGCCTTGGATCGACGCATAGGTACTCTGAACAACGAGGGGTTTCGCCGGCCATCGGTCCGCGACCTGCCACGCCGTGGCGCGCGCTCCCGCTGGACCCAACGCGCGCGCGCTGGACGCGGACTCGACCGTGAACGCCGCCGCGGTCAGGATGGACGCCCGCGGGACCACCGGCGCCGAGCGAGGCTTGTCGTCGAGCAAAGCCCGCCTCGAACCGCGAACACCGGCCCGAGATCGGGTCGCGCGGCGGGCCGGGTCATCGCGGGCACCCGGTGAGGTCGCCGCTACGCGAGGGCCTTCGCACGCGCGACGCACGCGATCAGCAAGGCTCTGGCCGCGGGCCGATGATCGCGAGTTGCGCGAAGCCGGGTCTCGCGTGGCGCGCTGGCACTGACGATGTCCGGATTCGGTCCGGTGACGCGGGGGGCCGCACCACCGCCGCGACGCCGGCCCCGGGTCGCGGCGCGCCAGCCGCGGGTCAGCGCAGGGTCTCGCGCAGGCCGTCGACCAGCGTGGTCTCGGCGACGACGCCGAGCGCGTCGCGCAGGCGATCGACCCGGGCGACCGACTTCTGGATCTCGCCGGCGCGCGCCGGCGCGTGGTCGATCGTGGACTTGCCGCCGCACAGCTCGCAGAGCGTGCGCGCGAGCTCGAGCACCGTGATCTCGCGGCCGGTGCCGACGTTGGCGACCACGCGGCTGTTGCCGTCGTGCAGGCCGGCGACGATCGCGCGCACGACGTCGCCGACGTAGACGAAGTCGCGGGTCTGGCCGCCATCGCCGAAGATCGTGAGCGGCCGGCCGGCGCGCGCGCGGTCGGCGAAGATCGAGATCACGCCGGAGTACGGGCTCGATGGATCCTGGCGGGGCCCGTAGACGTTGAAGAACCGCAGCCACGTCGCCGGCACGCCGTGCACGGCGGCGTAGTAGTCGAGCGCGAGCTCCGAGGCGAGCTTGTCGATCCCGTAGGGCGAGACCGGCCGCGTCGGGGTGTCCTCGCCGACCGGCATGGTCGTGACGTCGCCATAGACCGCGGCCGACGACGCGAACACGACCTTCTTGACGGAGCTGGCGCGGGCGTACTCGAGCACGTGCAGCGTGCCGCCGTAGTTGACCTGCATGTCGACCAGCGGATTGGCGACCGAGTGGACGACCGAGACCTGGGCGGCCAGGTGGACGATGCGCTCGACCGGACCGCGCCGGGCCGTGATCGGCGCGAGCGGGGCGAAGATGCCGTGCGAGACGTCGCACGCGACGATCTCGAGACGGTCATTGCCGGCGTGCTGCGCGAGGTTCGCGCGCTTGCCGGTGCGAAAATCGTCGAGCACGACGACCTCGTGGCCGGCGCCGAGCAGGCGGTCGACCGTGTGCGAACCGATGAACCCGGCACCGCCGGTAACGACCGCGAGCATGCGCCAAACTATACATGGCTGGTGCTAGGTTCGGGCCACCCATGAAAGCGATCCAGATCGAGAAGTTCGGCGGCCCCGAGGTGTGCAAGCTCGTCGACGTGGCGATCGGCGAGCCCGGCGCCGGTGAAGTCCGCGTGAGGCACCACGCGATCGGCATCAACTTCATCGACGTGTATCACCGCACCGGGCTCTACCCGCTGCCGCTGCCGCTGACCCTGGGCACCGAGGGCGCCGGCGTCGTCGAGGCGGTGGGCGCCGGTGTCACGCATCTCGCGGTCGGCGATCGCGTCGCCTACGCGGCGCGCGGCCCCGGCAGCTACGCCGAAGCGCGGTTGCTCCCGGCGTTTGTCGTCGTGAAGCTGCCCGACGCGATCAGCTTCGAGACCGGCGCCGGCATGATGCTCAAGGGCCTCACGGTGCAGTACTTGCTGCGCCAGTCCCGGGTCGCGCTCCCGCCCGGCGAGCCGATCCTCTGGCACGCGGCCGCGGGTGGCGTCGGTCTCATCGCCTGCCAGTGGGCGAAGGCGCTCGGGCTCCGGCTCATCGGCACCGCCGGCACCGATGAGAAGTGCAAGCTCGCCGAGCAGCACGGCGCGGCCTACACGATCAACTACCGGCGCGAAGACGTGGTCGCGCGCGTCCGCGAGATCACCGGCGGCAAGGGCGTGAACGTGGTCTATGACGCCGTCGGCAAGGATACCTGGGAGCGCTCGCTCGACTGCCTCGCGCCGCTCGGGCTGCTCGTGAGCTTTGGCAACGCCTCCGGGGCGGTGCCGCCCGTCAGCCTCGGCGTGCTGGCGGCCAAGGGCTCGCTGTACGTCCAGCGGCCGACGCTGGGCAGCTACAACGCCGATCGCGCGAGCTCGCAGCGCATGGCCGACGACCTGTTCGCCGTCGTGGCGTCGGGCCAGGTGGTGATCCCGGTCGATCGCCGCTATCCGCTCGCCGAGGCCGCGCAGGCGCACATCGATCTCGAGGGCCGCGGCACGACCGGCGCCGGCGTCCTCCTGCCTTAGTCCTGCACGACCCGCCACAGCCGGCCGAGCAGGATCTCGACCGCCACGCGGTTCTCGCCGCCCTCGGGCAGGATGAGGTCGGCCCATCGCTTCGTGGGCTCGACGTACTCGAGGTGCATCGGCCGCACGGTCGCGTAATACTGATCGCGCACCGACTGGAACGTCCGGCCGCGCTCCTCGAGATCGCGCCGGATCCGCCGCATCAGCCGGATGTCGGCGTCGGTATCGACGAAGATCTTGATGTCCATCTGGTCGCGCAGCGCCGGCTCGCTGAACACCAGGATGCCCTCGACGATGATCACGCGCGCCGCGCGGACCGTGCGGGTGTCGCGCCGCCGGGTGTGGGTCGCGAAGTCGTAGATCGGCACCTCGACCGGGGTGCCGTCGCGCAGCTGGCGGAGCTGATCGACCAGCAGCCCGCTGTCGAGCGCCGACGGGTGGTCGAAGTTGACCCCGGCGCGCTGGTCCGGCGGGAGGTGCGAGAGGTCGTGGTAGTAGGCGTCGTGTTCGATCAGTGCACAGCGGCCGGCCGGCATGGCATCCGCCAGCTTCTGCGCGAGGGTGGTCTTACCCGACCCCGTCCCACCGGCGATCCCGACAACGTACGGACGAGCTGACATCGAGCGCATCCTACTGGGTGAGGCGTGGCAGCGCGACGCGCGAACCTGCCTACGGCGGGCGCTCTGCGACAACTTCTGCGTGCGTCGGCGCGCGATGCCGTCTAAGATGCGGCCGAATGTCTCCTACCCAGACGTACGTGGAGAGACGCGTGGCGGTCCAAGCGAAAGATCGGGCGTATGCATCAAGCATGCGAGGCACGGCAGTTCCGCCTCACATCCGAGGCCTAAATTTAGGCGCGACAGTTGCTTATTTCTCTCAGCACAGGCCGCGGAGGGTCCCATGATCAGATTAGCGATCGCAGAAGACCACACGATTGTTCGCTGGGCGTTGAGAGAAGCGCTCAGCAAAGCTGACGACATCGAAGTCGTCGGTGAAGCCGGCACGGCAACCGAGACCCTCGACATGATCAGGCGCGAGCGCCCCGACGTGTTGATCCTCGACATAAGCCTACCCGATCGCTCGGGATTCGACGTGCTCGGCGAGATGCGTCCGATGGACACCGCGCCATTGGTCGTCGTCCTCACCTGGCACACCGAACCCAGTTACGCGGCCCGCGCCATCGCGGCCGGAGCGCATGGGTACGTCAACAAGGCGGTGGCGCCGGAAGAGCTGCTGGCCGCGATCCGCGCGGTCAGCCGCGGGGAGCAAGTCATACCCCCCGGGGTCGAGGAACTACTCAGGACCGGCGATGGCCACCCGGCGAGCGCGCTCACGGCGCGCGAGCAGCAGGTCATGGAGATGCTCGCGCGTGGGCTCACCAACCGCGAGATCGCCGAGCACCTCGAGATCAGCATCAAGACCGTCGATACCCATCGCGGCCATGTGTTGAAGAAGCTGGGGCTCCGCAACAACTCGGAGCTCACGAGGTTCGCGGTGAAGCACGGCTACACCGCGCTGTAGCCAGCGCCGTTGCGCGACGGTCCTCCCCGCGGTCACCGTCGTTCGGGTCGCACGGGCTGCACCCACGCACGTTTGCCATCCTCGCGCGTCACGACGGCGCGAAGATAACCCGCGCCCGGAAGGGCGCGTTTCGCCGTTGTACCGGCGATCGATTCGACGCGCCGGGCATTCTCGATGAAGTCGATCGTGTAACGCCCGGCTGCGGCCGGATCGACCTCGACCACCAGCTCGTTGCCCTCGACGGCGGCGCGCTGGAGCACGACTCCGTTGGAGGCGTAAAATCTCCCGTTCGCAAGAGCGTCGAGGATCGACTGCGGGTCGCGGCGCGCGCGGACGACGACCCAGCCGCCACCCGGAGGGTATTTCCCGCGACCCTCGTAATCGTGTGCGTCATCGGACGCGGTCCCCCACAGCGTGGCCCCATGGGTCAGCGCGGTATCCCACAGCGCTTCGATCGAGGGGTGGAATGCATCACCGGCGTTCCATTTCGAGAACGCGCTGTTGGCGACCTCCATGAGGCGCACCCCCCGCCCGGCGAGCTCGACCAGCAGGTCCGGGTTCATGCCCCACAGCCACTGCGGATGATTGATCTGCGCGAGGCCCCCCAGGGCGGCCTGCGCGTTCAGTGCTGCGCGATACATATCGAGCCGCGCGTGGCTGCGGCGCTCGGCCCACTCGAGCCGGCCGCCGGGCCGCGCCGTGGGCCCGAGCAGGTTGACGTGGATGCGGCAGTTGCCGCTCGGATCGCCGACCGGCAGGCAGCCGATCGGGTTGTGGGTCAGCTCGATGCCCGAGAACACGATCAGGCCGTTCTGGGGGGCACGCAGCGTCGGCTGGCCCCGCGTGTCGCTCGCGGCGTCGAGCTCGCTGACCCGGTTGTGATCGGTCAGCACGATGAAGTCGTAGTGGTGCTGATCGTACCAGGCGATCACCTTGGCGTTCGGCTCGCCCGAATCACCCGAGGCGCGGGCGTGGACGTGGGTCGAGCCCTTGAGCCAGACCTCGCCGCCCTCGGCGCGCGCCGCGCCCGCCGCGCGCGTGGTGGTCCGCAGGCTCGCCAGGTGCCCAAGGCTCGTGATCCCCGGCACCGTATCGGGCCCCTCGCTCGACGCGAACTCGGACATCCCCTCGGGGTCCAGCGGGTCGACCGGCGGGCGATCCGGGGCGGCGTGGGCGGCCGGCGCATGGAGCGCGACCGGCTCCCCCGGCGGCGGCATGTCGGGACCGGCGCAGGCCAGAAGCACCACCAGCGCGCGCCTCACGGCGAATCCTCGTCGCTGCTGCCGGCGCGCCGGGCCGGCGGCGTCGACAGCCCGTCGAGCGCGCGCGCCCCCGCCGGCGTGACGCTGGTGACCACGCCCCACGCCGCCTTGCGCCACTGGGTGCGCAGCGCGAGGAACATGCCGAGGTTGTCGGTCAGCATCCGGCGCTCGACCGGGTGCGACGGGCCGGCGTCGCGCGTCTCGCCGGGATCGGCGGCCATGTCGCCGATCAGCGGCGTCCCGCGCGGCCCGACGCGGACCTTCCAGCGGCCGATCCGCATGGCGTGCGCGTACTCGTACTGCGAAGCGTAGGACGGCCGCGCCCAGCCCCGGCCGACGCCCTGCGCGAGCAGCTCGAGCGGGGCGCCCTGCGGCCCGTCGGGCGGCGGGACCCCGAGCGCGTCGAGCACGGTCGGCATGATGTCCACGCCCTCGGCGCCCTCGTCGATGGTCGCGTCGGCCGGGAACCGCGACGGATCGTGGATCAGGAGCGGGACGCGGGTCAGCGAGTCGCGCAGCGAGCCGCCGTGGCCGCAGCGCTGGTCCTCGAACAGCTCCTCGCCGTGATCCGCGGTGATGATGAGCATCGTCTGGTCCCAGATCCGCCAGTACTTGAGCTGGGTGACCAGCCGGCCGACCTGGACATCGTGATAGCTGATCGCCGAGTCGTAGATCGCCCGCAGCCGCTCGACGTCCGCCGGCGGCGGGATCACGCTGCAGCCCATCGAGCCGGCCTTGAAGCCGAGGTCCTTGGCGGTGCCGTACTCCTGGAACGGGCCGTGGTACGGCCCCGGCGAGTAGATATCGATCCACGGCTTGCGCGCGATCCACGGGCCGTGGGTATCGATCGTGCCGAGGAACAGGTAGGTCGGTTCGCTGCGGTGGCGGTCGAGCTTGGTGAGCGCGGCGTCGAGGATCTCCTGGCCGTAGATGACGCCGTTCTCGACCCCGGTCTCGTGCATCATGTTGCGGAACTCCTGGAACCCGCGCGCGTAGCCGCCATCCTCGTTGACGTAGCCGTTGCCGGTCACGGCGACCGTGGCGTAGTGCGCCGCGCTCACCTCCTGGGCCAGCAGATCGAACTGCGAGCCGATCTTCCACGCGCCGCCGACCCCGGCGAGTCGCACGTTGTGGACCGCCGGATACAGCCCGGTCCACATGCTCGAGTGGCTGGTCTGCGACTCGTTGCCCTGGACGTAGTACTGGCGGAACACGGTGCTGGTCTTGGCCAGCTCGTTGAAGTTCGGGGTCTGGGCGCGCGCGCCCGGCGTGAAGATCGGGATCTTGTCGGCGCGCAGCGCGTCCATGACCCACAGGATCACGTAGCGCGGCGGGGTGGCCCGGGGCCGCGCCACCGGGTCGGGGCCGTGCAGCGTGATCCGCGGCGCCTTGATCGTCGCGCGCGGGCAGTCTCGCGCGGTCAGCGTGAGCGCGACCACGCGATCGGCCATGCCGGCCAGATCGACCCGCGAGGCGTCGCCGGCGAGCAGGCCGCCCGCGAAGCTCGCGTCGCTGGCGCGCGCCCGCAGCTCGACCTTGCACGGCGCGTTGACCTGGGCGACGAAGTTCGCGCCGTCGGGGATCGTCACATACCAGGTCAGCTGGGCGTCCCGGGCGAGCGCGATCGTCCCGGCGGCCGGATCGAACGCCGCGTCGGCGCGCGGATCGCGGCTGCCGATCGAGCTGCCGAACCGCAGCCACGCGATCGCGACCTTGCCCTGGCCACCTTCGGTCTCGATCACCAGCTGGTTCTCGCCGGCCACGAAGTAGCCGCGCGCGACCGGGATCGCCACGGTGATCCAGCCGTCGACCAGCCCGGCGCTGGCGTCCTTGCCGGGCCGGCGTCCGTTGACCTTGAGCGCGATGTGCTGGTTCTCGCCGGTGCCGTGGACGCGCGCCGTGACGAAGGTGACGCCGCGCGCCTGCTCGGCCGATAGCGGCACCTCGAGCGTCGCCAGCCGGTCCGCCACGGCGGCGCGCTCGCCGTCGACGTCCTGCCCGAGCTGCCAGCGCGGCGCCGGCATGCTGAACCGGGTGTAGCGCGCGAACCCGACGTCGCTGCCGTCGAGCACGAGGTCGCCGCCGACGGCGCGGTGCGCGGCGTGGCGATTGTCGACCAGCTGGAACACCGCGTGCTCGCTGCGCGCCGCCGCACTCTCGGGGGCGGCGTCGGGCGGCTTGGCCACCGCGCGCGCCAGCCGGGCGGACGCCGCCTTCGCGGCCGCGGCGTCGACCAGCGGGGCCGCCGCGGCATCGACGGGCGCCACCGCGGGGCGCGCCTCCGGTTCGGCCGTGTCGGTGACCAGTTCGGCGCGACGGGGCTTCTTGCCGCACGCCCCCGCGGCAATCACAAGCACAGCCAGGACTGCGAACCGTCGTCGAGCCACTGTCTGTGTTCCTATCACTGTGCGGCGCGCGGCTCCACTTCGCTGCAATCGGCCCCCTGCCCCGGACTCGATGGTACCCCATGCCGCGGCCCCAAACGACCGCTCACCATTCCTTGTAATAGACTGAATCCACTAGACAAACCAGCACCGACGCCGGCCGGCCATCACGCGAATAGCTCGATCCGCGCGCGCTGGCCCGGTGCCGAGGCAAGCCGCCGATCGCAGGTCACCAGGGGGGACGCCAGGTTCTCGGCGAGCGCCACGTACGCGGCGTCGTACGCGGTGAGGTGGCCGCGCAGCTGCCAGATCCGTGGAACCAGCGCCTCATGCGGATACCTCGTCAGATCGAGCGCGAGCAGATCGACGATCGAGCGGGTCGCCAGCGCACGCGACAGTTGCCGCCTGGATTCGAGGCTGCGCAGCACCGAGGCGACCTCGAGATCGATCAGCTGCGGCGCATGCAGCGACTCCGCGGGATCCGAGATCCGCGCCGCCACGCGGGCCGCTCGGGGCGTACCACCGACCAGGAGCTCGACGAGCGCCGATGCGTCGATGACGATCACGACGACCGACGAGTTCGCTCGGCGCGCAGCAGCTTCGCCGGTGATGGCGTGAAATCGTCGCGCACGATGACCCGCGCGCGCTCCGCGAGCTCTTGCGGCGAGACGCGCTCCGCCGCCCGGCGCAGCTCGACCAGGATGTAATCCGACAGCGAGATCCCCTGCTCGGCAGCGCGAACCTTGAGCTTGCGATGCAGCTGATCCGGAACATGGCGGACCTGGATCATCTTGGTCATGCCGGCAGCATGGTTGCATGTGCGCTACATGTCAACATCGGTCAGGCCGCGGGCCCTGGGCGCCGCCGGCCAAACCGGATCCACAGCAGCGCCGCCGAGACCAGCGTCAGGCCGCCGGCGATGATCGACATCACGAGCTCGCCGGTCTCGCCTGCGTGGCGCAGCACGAACGCGTACACGACCGGCGCGGCGGCCGAGAGCAAGAAGCTCGGCACCAGCAGGCGGCCGACGAAGCTGCCGTAGACCCGCGGATCGAACAGCAGCAGCGGGACGGTGCCGCGCGTGATCGTGAGGATGCCGTTGCTCATGCCGTAGAGCAGCGCGAAGCCGAGCGCCGCGAGCGCCGAGCGGCCGCCGAACAGCCCGATGAGGAAGCACAGCGGCAGCCCCGCCGAGGTCGCCAGGTTGAGCGTCAGCGGGTCGATGTGGCGGCCGAACAGCACCTCGGACAGCCGGCCCACCACCTGGCCGATGCCGCGCAGCGTGGCGATCCAGACCGCCGTCGCGGCGACCACGCCGAGCCCGGTGAGGATGCTGATCATCTGCGACGACATGCCGGCGTTGAGGAACGACGCGAGCACCGAGATCGCCGCGTAGAGCGTGCTGGCGATGATCACGTCGGCGCGCGTGGTGGCGAGCGGGCGCGGCGGTGGGCCGGCGGCGCGGGTCACCGCGTCGGCGTCGTGGCGGTCGGCAGGGATCGTGCGGTGCAGCAGCACGGTCGCCAGCGCGAACCCGGCGTCGGCGACCACCGCGCCGCGCCAGCCAACCAGGGCCGCGATCGCGTGGCCGAGCGGCCAGAACACGGTCGAGGCCAGCCCGCCGAACAGCGTGATCTGCGCCATCGCGTTGCGCGCCCCGGCCCCGGCGATCCGCGCCAGCGCCGCGAACGCGGCCTCGTAGAGCGTGAGCCGCATCGCGACGCCGAGCACGATCCACGCGGCGAAGTAGACCGCCACGTGGTGGCACAGCGCGATCGCGAGGCAGCCGGCGGCGTTGCACAGCGAGCCGGCGATCATGACCGGGCGGCCGCCGTGGCGATCGATCATCCGGCCGGCGATCGGGGAGACCAGCCCCATCACGAGCAGGCCGACCGAGAACCCGCCGTAGACCACGTCGCGGGTCCAGCCAAGCTCGGCGGCGATCGCGTCGCCGAACCCGCCGACCAGGTAATACGTCGTGCCCCACGACACGAGCTGCGCCAGCCCGAGCCAGACCACGGTGCGCCGGCGGATCAAGGGCCCGGCGCTCGCTGACTGCCCGGCGGCGGCGCCGCGTCCCCCGATCCGAGGGCGCGCTGCATCACCACGGTGTCGACCCAGCGGCCGAGCTTCCAGCCGACCGCCGCGAACGTGCCGACCGGCGCGAAGCCCAGCCGGCGATGCAGCGCGATCGAGCCGGCGTTGCCGGTATCGCCGATCACCGCGATCAGCTGGCGCCACGGCCCGGCCTCGCAGCGCGCGATCAGCTGGCCGAGCAGCGCCGCGCCGATGCCGCGGCCGCCGAGCCCATCGGCGACGTAGACCGAGTCCTCGATCGTGTAGCGGTAGGCGGGCCTCGGGCGATAGCTGGTCGCGTAGCAGTAGCCGACGATCTGGCCGGAAGACTCGGCGACGAGATACGGCAGCCCGAGCTGCAGCACGCTGGCGCGCCGCGCCGCGAGCTCGTCGACCGGCGGCGGCACCTCCTCGAACGTGGCCAGCCCGTTCCGCACGTGGTGCGCGTAGATCGCCTGGACCGCTGCCAGGTCCGCGTCGCGCGCGTCGCGCACGCCGAGCCCCCCAGGCACCGCCGGCTCAGCCATCGCGGCGCCCCGGCAGATCGGCTCGGTGAGACAGCATGGAAACGCCGTCCTAGCTTGCCGCATCGACGCCCAGAACAGAAGGCCTCGCGCCAGGACCCGCGGGCTGTGTGGCCGCTCCCTGGCGATCGGCCAGATCCGGCCGCCGTGACCCGCCGCGTCGGCGCGCCCGATCGGCCTGCTTTGTCTGTGGGTGCCGTCCGGGCTACGCTGTCAAGGTCAGGTCCGGTGGAATCCATGCTCGGCATCGACATCGCGTTGCTCATCGGCGGCGCGGCCTTGCTGGTCGCCGCGGCGGCGTTGATCGGTGGCCGGCTCGGTCCGCGCCTCGACGCCCGGCGGCGGCGTCTGCAGGGCCAGCGGAACGCCTTGCAGGAGCGCCGGCGCATGGACGAGCGCTGCGCGGTCTGCGGCGACTCGATCGACCCCGTGCGCGATGTATGGGACGCGAGCCGCTGGTGGCACCAGACGTGTTATCGAGAGTCGCTTCGCTAAGGGAAACGCCATGCAGAAATACAGGATCATTGCGGCCGGTGCGGTAGGTGTCGTGGTCGTCATCGTCGGCGTCCTGCTCGCGGCCTCGCTCACGACCATCCATCCGGGACACGTCGGCGTCTCGGTGAAGAAATGCGGCAGCGGGGGGGTGTCGTCCGACCCGATCCCGACCGGGTACTACTGGCGGAGTCTGTTCTGCGAGGACGTCCTCGAATACCCGACCAGCGTGCAGACGCTGGTGCTGTCCAAGAGCGCGCATGAAGGCCAGCCGATCGACGAGTCGATCACGGTGACGTCGTCGGAAGGCCTGCCGGTCTCGCTCGACACCTCGGTGTCGTTCACGCTCGATCCCGCCAAGGTCCCGGCGATCTACACCAAGTATCGCAACTCGATCGACGTGATCGCCCACAACTTCATCCGCCAGACCATTCGCGAGGGCGTGCAGAGCGTGTTCGCGCAGTTCACCGCCGAACAGCTGTACTCGACCAAGCGCGAGGAGAGCCGGGTCGAGGTCCAGGCGTTCCTGACCAAGCGACTGAGCGCGGAGGGCTTCGTCGTCCAGCAGTTCACCGTCAACGAGACCCGCGTTCCCGAGGCGGTCATGCAGGCGATCAACGCCAAGGTCGCGATGATCCAGGAGTCGCAGAAGGCCGAGGCCCAGGTGCGCAAGACCGAGGCCGAAGCCAAGCAAAGGGTCGCGCAGGCCCAAGGCGAGGCCGAGGCCAAGAAGCTCTCGGCCGACGCCGAGGCCTATTTCAACAAGACCGTGGCTGCGTCGATCACGCCGGAGTACGTGCAGTACAAGGCGCTCGAGAAGTGGAATGGCGAGCTGCCCCAGATGATGGGCACCGGGGCGGTGCCGTTCGTCAACCTGAACAGCGCGAAGCTACCCGCCCCGAAGTGACCGTGCCGGGGCTCAGATCACGCCGGTCTCGTTCGCCTTGAGCACGGCGCGCGTTCGATCGAGTTGGTGACGAACTCCTGGGCGCAGCGCAGCAGCGCGTCCGCGCGCCGCGGATCGCCGATCCGGACCGCCGGTGGCACGTCGACGTGCACCGTGGGCACCGGCACGATCTCGGCGAGCCGCGCGAGCCCCTCGACGAGATCGGTCGCGCGGCCCTGGGCCATCGCGTGCGCGAGCTCGCGCACATCGCCGAGCAGCAGCCGCGCGAGCGACTGGGCGGCGCGCACGTGTTCGTGCGGCTCGCCCGCGGTCTGGTGCGCGGCGATCTCGAGGTTCAGCGCCAGCGCGGTCAGGTGGTGGCCGAGCGCGTCGTGCAGCTCGCGCGCGATCCGCAGCCGCTCCTCGCCGCGACCGCGCTCGGCGAGCTGGGCGTGCAGCCGCGCCGCGCCCCAGGCGAACAGCTAGGGCGCCATCAGCATGACCGCCGGGCGCGGCGACCAGTGAACCGCGATCGCCGCCGCGACGATCGCCGTCTGCGCGACGATCCACGCGATCGCGAGCCGCGGCCCCGCGAGCCGGCCGAGCTGGGCCGCGACGAACACCAGCAGCACGCCCTCGAAGCCATTGCACAACAGCCCCACCATCGCGACGACCGCCGCGTCCTGCAGCGCCAGCAAGCCGACCGCCGCCGCGTCGAGCCGCGGCCGCCACGCCAGCGCGGCCATCGCCGCGCCACCCACCAGCCAGGCCGCCGCCCACCACGGGAACCGCGGCGACCCCGACGCCTCGATCCAGGTCGGCAGCGAGCCGCCGAGCCACGCGCTGCAGGCGCTGCTCGCCGCGCACCCCGCGCTCGACTTTCTCGAGGCCTGCGGGGTCGGGGATGCCCAGGAGATCGCGCGCCAGCTCGCGCGCGATCCGAAGCTCGCGACCACGTCGACCGCGTTCGGCTGGACCGCGCTCCACCTCGCGGCGTTCTCCGGCGTCCCGGCCGCCGTCCAGCTCCTGCTCGAGCGCGGCGCCCCGATCGACGCCCGCGCGCACAGCAAGTTCAAGAACACGCCGCTGCAGGCGGCGCTGCTCGCCGGTCAGCTCGCCACCGCCCAGCTGCTGCTCGAGCGCGGCGCCGATCCGCTGGTCCGCCAGGCCCACGGCTTCACCCCGCTGCACGAAGCCGCGCTGATGGGCCGCCGCGACCTGGTCGATCTGCTGCTCGAGGCCGGCGCCGAACCAGGCAGCCGCGCCGACGACGGCCGCACCCCGGTCACCGAGGCGCTACGCGGAAACCACGCCGAGCTCGCCGGTTATCTGCGCAGCAAGGGCGCGCACGACGCGGCGATCACCGCCGACCTGATGGCGCCGCCGGTCGACTGATCGCGGCCAGCACCCGCGCTCATCCTCCATCACGAGTCTGGCAGGCGAGCACCCCGCGCCGCGATTTGTGCGGAGTGTCGACGCGATCGTAGACGTTCGCAGACATCGACCTTGACCGCGCCGCGAGCGTCGACACAGGCGACCTTCGTGGGTCGAGGTCAACGCCGCCGCATCGCGGCGCCGGCTCCTCGCCAACTCAGGACGCATGGACGAGTCGTCGACGTAGACCTCGTCGTACGTCGACGATCGTCTCACCGAGGAGAACTTGTCGTCCGTGATGAGCGGCGCGGCTACGAGCGCCCCTTGCCGCCCTTGCCCTGGAGCTTCGCGAACGGATTGTTGGTGAACCCGGAGACGCCCCAACCTGGACCTGGCTCCTGCGGACCGCGATCGTCACGCCGCGGCCCCTGTGGACCGCGATCGTCGCGCCGGGGGCCCTGCGGACCGCGGTCGCCCTGCGGGCCGCGGTCATCACGCTGTCCGTGCGAGCCCTGCCCCTGCGCGCCGCGGTCGCCCTGCCCCTGCGCGCCGCGATCGCCCTGAGGGCCGCGATCGTCGCGCCGCGGGCCCCGATCACCGCCACCGCCGCCCTGTGGGCCGCGGCGGTCGGAGTACCCACCGCGATCGTTGCGCGGCTCGCCCTGCGGTGCGCCGCGATCGCTGCGCGGCTCGCCCTGCGATTGCGGTGCCTGATCGCCACTCGGTTGCGAGCCCGGACCGCCTGGGCCGCTCGGGCCACGCTCTGCCCACTGCCGGACCTCGCGACCGCGCTGCGGCGCCGGCCCCCGGCGATCGTCGCGCCGCGGCCGGTCCTGGCCCGGATGCCCCTGCTGCGGTTGATCGCCGTGCGGTTCCTGCGTCGCTTGAGCCTGCGGACCTGGTCCGTGGCCCTGGCCGTAGGGTTGGCGCTGCTGCCCCGGCTGGCCCCGGCCGTGCTGGCCCTGGCCGTGCTGGCCCTGAGGACCCTGACCGTGCTGGCCCTGACCGTGCTGGTCTTGATGGCCTTGGCCGAACGGGCCGCCTTGACCGTGCTGGTCCGGATGGCCCTGACCGTGTTGGCCCTGACCGTGCTGCTGGTCTGGCTGACCCTGGCCGTGCTGACCCTGGCCGTGCTGACCCTGGTTGTGCTGACCCTGGTTGTGCTGACCCTGGTTGTGCTGACCCTGGTTGTGCTGACCCTGGTTGTGCTGACCCTGGTTGTGCTGACCCTGGTTGTGCTGACCCTGGCCGTACGCTGGGCGCTGCTGGCCCGGAGCCCCTTGTTCGTGCGGCGTGCGCTGGCCGCCACCTCCTCCACCGCCGCGATTGCGGTTGCGCGGCGGACGCTGCCCGCCGCCGTCGTTGCCCGGCGCGTTGCCGTCGCGACGAGGCTGGCGCTGCTGGGGCTGGCCACCGCCACCGCCCTTCTTCGCCGACAGCGCGATCCGCTTGCGCTGGTTGTCGACCTCGAGGACGCGGACGGTGAGCTTCTGGCCGACCTTGACGACCTCGCTCGGGTCCTTCACGAACTGCTCGGCGAGCTGCGAGACGTGGACCAGGCCGTCGTTGTGGACGCCGATATCGACGAACGCACCGAACGCGGTGACGTTGGTGACCAGGCCCTCGAGCACCATGCCGACCTTGAGATCCTCCATCGAGGTCACGTCGTCGCGGAACTTCGGCGGCGCGAACTCGGCGCGTGGATCGCGGCCCGGCTTGGCGAGCTCGGCGACGATGTCGCGCAGCGTTGGCTCGCCGACGTCCGCGGTGACGTACTTCGCGAAGTCGATGCGATCGACCAGCTCCTGGTTGCCGATCAGCTGCGGCAGCTCGACGCCGAGATCCCGCGCGATCGTCTCGACCAGCGGGTAGCGCTCGGGGTGGACCGCCGAGTGGTCGAGCGGATTCGCCGCGCCGGCGATCCGCAAGAAGCCCGCGGCCTGCTCGAACGCCTTGGGCCCCAGGCCCGAGACCTCCATCAGCTGCGCGCGCGCGCCAAACGCGCCGTGCGCGTCGCGGTAGACCACGATCTTCTTGGCGAGCGACTTGCCGATACCGGCCACGTAGCCGAGCAGCTGGGCGCTCGCCGTGTTGAGCTCGACGCCGACGTGGTTGACGCAGTCCTCGACCACGTCGCCCAGGCGCTTGGCGAGCAGCGGCTGGTGCACGTCGTGCTGGTACTGGCCCACGCCGATCGACTTCGGCTCGATCTTGACCAGCTCGGCGAGTGGATCCTGCAGCCGCCGGGCGATCGAGATCGCGCCGCGGATCGTCAGATCGAGCTCGGGGAACTCCTCGCGCGCCAGATCCGACGCCGAGTACACGCTCGCCCCGGCCTCGTTGACCTGGACGACGAACGGCGAGCCGGTCGACAGCGCCGCATCGCCCTCGCCGGTCGGCAGCTCGCCGGCGCGCAGCCCGCCCTCGGCCAGCGCGCGCTTGACGAAGCTCTCGGCCTCGCGGCCGCCGGTGCCATTGCCGACGGCGATCGCGCGCGGCGTGAACTTCCTCACGAACGCGACGAAGTCGTCCTTGGCCTTGGCCATCTGGGCGTCGCCCTGCGTGATGTAGACCGTGACCGTGCCGAGGAACTTGCCGGTCGCGTCGATCGCCGCGCACTTGCAGCCGGTGCGCAGCCCCGGATCGACGCCGATCACCGCCGCCGAGCCGAGCGGCGCCGCCAGCATGAGGTTGCGCAGGTTGCCGGCGAAGATATCGACAGCCGCGCCGTCGGACCGCTGCTTGAGCTCGGCGCGCACGTCGTTCTCGACGCTGGGCGCCAGCAAGCGCTTGAGCGCGTCGGCCACCGCGAGCTTCAGCTGGGCGGCCCACGGCGACGCCTCGTCGAGCTTGGCGAGCCGCAGGATGCCGGTCTCGACCCGCGCGCCATCGACGACGACGTGGGCGCGCAGCACGCCCTCGGCCTCGCCGCGGCGGATCGCGAGGAAGCGATGCGACGGGATCGTCCGCACCGCCTCCTGGAACTTGTAGTACTGCTCGAACTTGGTCGGCTCGCTGTCCTTGCCGGGGACGACCTCCGAGGCGAGCTCGCCGTGCTCGGCGTACTCGCGGCGGGCCAGCGCGCGGATCTCGGCGGTATCGGCGATGACCTCGGCGACGATATCGCGCGCCCCGGCCAGCGCGTCGTCGGCGGTCGCGACCTGCTCGCCGACGAACCCGGCCGCGGCGGCCCCCGGATCGCCCTCGGCGCCCTGCGCCAGGATGTGCTGCGCGAGCGGCCCCAGGCCCTTGTCGCGCGCGACCGACGCCCGGGTCTTGCGGCGCGGCCGGTACGGCGCGTACAGATCCTCGAGCTCGGCCTTGGCCTGGGCCGCGCGCAGCTTGGCCTCGAGCTCCGGCGTCAGCTTGCCCTGCTCGGCGACCGACGCGAGGATCGCGGCCCGGCGGGTCTCGAGCTCGACGACGTACGTCCGCTGCTCCTCGATCGCGCGGATCTGGACCTCGTCGAGCCCACCGGTGCGCTCCTTGCGGTAGCGGGCGATGAACGGGACCGTGTTGCCCTCGTCGAGCATCGCCACCACCGCCGCGACGGCGCCCGGCGCGAGCCCGAGCGTGCGCGCCACGGTCGGCACCGGGTCGAAGTTGGTAGGCGCAGCCGTCGCCGCGGTCGCTTCTGGGGTCGCGTCGTCGCTCATTGGGTCAGCGACCGTACCCACCTCGCCGACGAGCGGCAAGTAGTAAGGTACCCGCCGTGATGGCAATCGACGCGGTCCGCGACCGACTGATCCGGCGGCTCCCCAAGGTGGAGCTGCACCTCCATATCGAAGGCACGCTCGAGCCCGAGATGATGTTCAGCCTCGCGTCAAAACACGGCGTGGCGTTGCCCTACCGATCGGCCGACGAGGTCCGGGCCGCCTACCGGTTCTCCGATCTACAGTCCTTCCTCGATCTCTACTACGCCGGCTGCGACGTGCTGCGCGATCGCCGTGACTTTTACGCGCTCGCCATGGCGTACTTCACGCGCGCGCACGCCGATAACGTCGTCCACGCCGAGCTGTTCTTCGACCCGCAGACCCACACGGTGCGCGGCATCCCGCTCGAGGTCGTGATCGGTGGCCTGCGTGACGCGATGGAAGACGCGCTGCGTCGCTACGGTATCAGCTCGGAGCTGATCCTGTGCTTTCTCCGGCACCTCCCCGAGGCCGATGCCCTCGCGACGCTCGCGGCCGCGCTGCCATTCCGCAGCGACATTGCGGGCGTGGGGCTTGACTCCGGCGAGCGCGGCAACCCGCCGAGCAAGTTCGCCGAGGTGTTCGCCCGGGCGCGGGCACTCGGCCTGCATCTGGTCGCCCACGCCGGCGAGGAGGGCCCGGCCGCCTACATCCAAGAGGCGCTCGATCTCCTCCACGTCGAGCGCATCGATCACGGCGTGCGCTGCGACGAGGATCCGCAGCTGGTCGACCGGCTGGTCCGCGAGCAGATCCCGCTCACGGTCTGCCCGCTGTCGAACCTGAAGCTGTGCGTCGTGCGCGACCTGGCCGATCACAACTTCGCGCGGCTGCTCCGCAAGGGCGTCGCCGTCACGATCAACTCCGACGATCCGGCCTACTTCGGCGGCTACATCGCCGACAATTACCGCCAGACCGCCGCCGCGCTCGATCTCACCGCGGCCGAGCTGGTCACCGTCGCCGAGAACGCAGTGCGCGCGTCCTTCCTCCCGGCGACCGCCAAGGCGGCGCTGCTCGGCCGGGTCCGCGGCGCCGCCGTGCGCGCGATCCCATAACCGTCAGTTACTTCTCACGATTGTGGCGTGGCGGCAACGGCGGTGCGGCCCGCCCGCGGCGCTCAGCCAAGCCGCCAATCGGTTGGGCGCGGCGCTCACGTTTGAAGGATCCGAAAGCATTCCGGAAAGGACAGGAAGGTCGATGGTAGGAATGAATTCGTAGTTTTTGACCGCACTGGTAACAAGGTCGTGAACCAAGAGGTGGCCGGGGGCGTGTTCCATGGCCACGTGCGGTCCTGGGACGAGCTCGAAGCGCCGATGCAGAAGCTCCTAGCCGATCGAGGCCTTGTTAAGAGCGGAAAGATCACGGCAGATCCTGCTCGGTGGATGGACCCATGACCAAGCTTTATGAGCAACCCAAGTATGATGGTGCTCACGCACTTATCGAAGCCGACAATTATCGCAGCTGCGCTCTACGAGGATGACTTTGATACTGCATATGAGGCCTGCGTGCAGCTTGGTTCACATCCTGATGAGGTCGTTCGCGGTAACGCTATCCTAGGATTTGGCCACCTCGCTCGTCTGTTCGGCCGTCTTGGTGATGAAGCTCCGGCGATCGTGAAGCAGGGGCTCATCGATGCTTCCGCGTACGTCCGTGGTCAGGCGTAGTGAGTCTCGCTGGCGAGGTATTCGGGCTCTCCACGAACCGGCACCGGCCGTGGCTTCACGTCAGCGCTTGGGCACGGATCGCGGCGCGGCGCGGGACCGCAAATGGGCGGTGGGACGAGTTCGATGAGGCGGCGGCCGCGGGGCGGTTGCGCCGATGCCGGGATCACCGATGGGCGCGGCCCCTCACCCCGGCACGACCCCATCGCGGATCGCGATCGCGCGCACCGCGTCGATGGTGTCGACCTCGGCGGCCGTCTTGTCGTCGCGGTAGCGCACCACGCGGGCGAGCCGGAGCGCGAAGCCGCCCGGGTAGCGCGACGATCGCTGGACGTCGTTGAACGCGATCTCGGCGACCAGCTCGGGCCGGACGTAGACGATGGGGCCGTCGCGATCGACCTCGCGGGCCAGGAACTGCGCGGTCTGCCACGCCAGCATCTCGTCGGTCAGGCCCTTGAAGGTCTTGCCGAGCATGACCCAGCCGCCGGCGGGATCGCGCGCGCCCAGGTGCAGGTTCGACAGCCGGCCGCGGCGCCGGCCGGAGCCCCACTCGGCCGCCAGGATCACCAGATCGAGGCGATAGACCTTCTTGATCTTGATCCACGCCGCGCCGCGGTTGCCGGCGTCGTAGGGCGCCTCGAGCGCCTTGGCCATCACGCCCTCGTGGCCGCGCGCGATCGCGGCGTCGAAGTAGGCGTTGGCGGCCGCCGGGTCGCCGGTGACCAGCCGCGGGACGGCGAGCGCCGGGGCGAGGCCATCGAGCAGCGCGAACCGCTCGCGGGCGGGCTCGGCGAGCAAGGTCTGGTCGTCGATCAGGAGCGCGTCGAACAGCGTCAGGGTCAACGGGCCCGTGCGTCCCATCGTGTCCTGGAACGGCAGCGGCCGGCCGGTGGGCCCGAACGCGCTGGCCTCGCCGTCGAGGATCAGCCGACGCGCCGGCAGCGCCGCGACCTGCGCGAGGAGCTCGGGGACCTGCGCGGTGACGTCGTTGAGCGCGCGCGAGAACGCGCGGATCTGGTCGCCGTCCTTGTGGATCTGCACGCGGAAGCCATCGAGCTTGAGCTCGAGCGCGGCCGGGCCGCCCAGGCTGGCGAGCGCCGCCGCCGCGGTGTCGGCGGTCTGCGCCAGCATCGGCAGGACCGGGCGAAACACGGTGAGGCCGAACCGCGCGAGCCCCGCGGCGCCGTCGGTGAGCGCGGCCGCGGCGACCTCGCCGAGATCGCCGGCGAGCATGTAGGCGGTGCGCACCGCGCGCGGCGCGAGCCCGGCCGCGACCGCGATCGCGTCGACCACGAGCGCGTCGAGCGCGCCCTGCCGCAGCTCGCCGATCACGAGCGCGCCGAGGAAGTCCTGCTCGGCCGCGGTGGCCGCGGCGAGCATCGCGCCGAACCCCTGCTTCCTCGCGGTGCCCGAGCCGGCGCCGCGCAGCTCGGCGATCGCCGCGAACCGGCGATCGACCTCGGTCACCGTGAGCTGGGCCACGGCCGCCGGCGCGACCTGGCCGCGCAGCTCGGCGACCGTCGCGTAGCCGATGCCGAGCTTGTAGCCGACCTCGCCGGACAGCTGGCGCGCCGCGATCGCGTGCTCGTCGGGCGCGAGCTCGCCCAGCAGCTGGGCGAGCCGCTCGATCTTCTGCTTGCGCGAGGCGGTCTCGACCAGCTGGCGGCGGGTCTGGGCGATCGCGGCGTACAGCACAGCGCCCAGCGTAGCGCAGCGCCCGCCCGCGGCGGCCGCGCTCAGGACGCGTTCAGAACGTGTACGGATAGGCGAACTGGCCGCCGGTCTGGGTCTTGGGGAACACGGCCTTCTGGACCTGGGCCGCGACGCAGGCGCCGAGCCCATCATCCGGCGTGTTCTTCACCGTCACGTTCGCGACGTGGCCGTCCGCGCCGACCTTGACCGAGACCTTGACCTGCCCCTTGGCCGGCGACTTGTCGCCGCACGACATGACGCGCGCCCGGACCTTGCCGATGCCATCGGTGATCATCGCGCGATCGAGGCTATCGGGCAGATCGCCGCCGCCTTTGGCGCCGCCGCCCGCCGCCGCCCCGCCACCACCGCCCTTGCCCTTCTTGGCGAACCTGGCGCAACACGCGCCCTCGTTGTTGTTCAGCACGCACGAGATCTCGTCGCAGCCGCCCGCGTCGGCCTTGGCGGCCGGCGGATCGGCCTTCGGGGTCGGCGCCGGCTTGTCGGCCGGAGGCCTCGATGGACTGGGGGTGGACGGCGACGAGCTCACGCTGGCGCTGGGATGCGGCGGCGCCTTGTGGACCGTGGCCGCTGGGTGCTTGTCGGGCGAGGGATCGGCCGCCGCGACCTGCGGCGGGGGCGCAGGCGCGACGGGCTTGGTGTCGCTGGGCGGCGGGACCGCCTGCGCGGCCGCCGGCTCGGGCGGCTGGGTCGGCGACGGCCGGGTCGCCACAGGGTCGGTCGCCCGTGGCTCGGCCGCGGCGCGATCGGCGGGCCGGCTCTCGGGCTGCCGGTCGGCGACGTCGTTCCTGGCCGCCTGCTGCGACTTGTCGCCGCCCTTGAGCAGCACCACGACGACGATGACCGCCGCCACGGCGAGCACGCCGACCGAGCCGATCAGCGCGTAGACCAGCTTGTTGCTGCTCGGCCGCGCCGACATCGGGACGATCACGGCCGGCTCGGAGAACCCGCCGCCGCCGAACACCGGCAGATCGTCGATCGAGCCGACGCCCGCCGAGACCGGCTTGGACGGCCCGCCGCCGGGACCGCCGAGATAAGCGCTCGCCATCGAGCGGATATCGATGAGGCCCGAGCCCTCGCCGCCCGAGCCGCCGGTGGCCGCGCCCGACGCCGACGAGGCCGAGGCCGCGTGCGAGCTCGCCGCCATGGGCTTGTCGCTCGCGAGCTGCGCGAGGTTATTGAGCGAGAACAGCACCGAGTTCTCGTTACGCTCGCCGCGCATCTTCGAGTTGGCCTGGCTCGACGGCGCCGCGGCGGGTTTGTTGCCGAACAGGTCACCGCCATCGTCATCGTGGCGCGCGTTCGAGGCCGCCGCCGCGAACAGATCGCCCGGATCGCTGCGCGCCGGCGCGGCATCCTCGCCGCCGCCGAACATCGCGGCGACGGCGTTGCCGCCGCCGCCTCCTCCGCTGCGCGACGGCGCACCGCCCGACGCCATCAGCTGGGCGAACGTATCGACCTGCGCGAGCGGCAACCAATCGCTGAACCCCTCGCGCCAGATGTACGTCTCGGTATCGATCTCGCCTCCGGAGAACCGCTGCTGGACCTCGACCGCCGTCATCGGACCGACCTGGTCCTGGTTGATCACGACGTGCCAGACCGATTCATCCCCGGCAGGCGCGTGATCGCCGCCCTCGTAGCCGTACTCGTAGACCCGCGTGTCCTTTTCCTGCGCGGGAGCGGGCGCCGGCTCAGCAGCGCCCGCACCTCCGCGTACGACGATGATGTTGCTGCATTTCTTGCAGCGAATCTTGAAGACCTTGCCTTGGACCTTGTCGTCGGAGATCGAGTATTTGGCCTGGCAAGCGTCGCAAACGATCTTCATGGGCGCTTCCTAAACGGTTCTTGGACCTGGGACCCCCAAGTCCACACGACCTTGGAGAAAAGATCGTAACACGGCTAGGCGAACGGATCGTGCAGCCGGATCGTCTCGGTGCGATCCGGACCCACCGACACCAGACAGAATGGCACGCCCGCCAGGCGCTCGATCGTCTCCACGTAGGCGCGCGCCGGACCGGGAAGGTCTGAGACTTCTCGCGCATCGGCGGGCAATTTCTCCCACCCCGGGAAACTCGTATAGACCGGCTGGGCGCGCGCGATATCGTCGGGATCGATCGGGGGCTCGTCGAGCTCCTTGCCGTCGACGGTGTACGCGACGCACACCGAGACCTCGGGCATGCCGCCGAGCACGTCGAGCTTGGTCAGCGCCAAGGAGGTCATGCCCGACAGCCGTGCGCCCATGCGCAGCGCCGGCAGATCGAGCCAGCCGCAGCGCCGGGGCCGGCCGGTGGTGGCCCCGAACTCACCGCCCGCCTTCCGCAGCCGATCGCCAGGCTCGCCGTGCAGCTCGGTCGGGAACGGGCCCGCGCCGACGCGCGTGGCGTAGGCCTTCGTGATCCCGACCACGGCGTCGATCGCGGTCGGTCCGATGCCCGCGCTCTGGCAGGCGCCCGCGGCGATCGTCGACGACGAGGTCACGTACGGATAGGTGCCGTGATCGAGGTCGAGCAGGCAGCCCTGGGCGCCCTCGAACAGCACGTGCTGGCCATCGGCGATCGCGTGCGCGACGTGCCGGCCGGCGTCGCCGGTGTACGGCGCGAGCGCGCGGCCGGCGGCGAGCGCGTCGTCGATCCAGCGTTCGATCTCGGCCGGCGCCGGCGCCTGGCCGCCGAGGTGCGTGATCAGCGGCGCCAGCTCGTCGAGGTTGGCGTGCACGAGCTCGCGCAGCCGCGCCGGCTTCATCAGATCGCGGACCCGCACGCCCTTGCGCGCGGCCTTGGCCTCGTAGGCCGGGCCGATGCCCCGCCGCGTGGTCCCGATCGCCTTGCCGATCTTGGCGCCGGCGTCCTCGCGCAGGCCATCGAGCAGCTTGTGGTACGGCAGGATCACGTGGGCGCCGAGCCCGACGAGCAGCTCGCCGCGGCTGAGCAGCCCGCGCGCCTGGCACTGCGCGATCTCCTCGAGCAAGGTCTGCGGATCGATCACCATGCCGTCGCCGAGCACGCAGCTCTTGCCGGGGTGACACACCCCCGACGGCACGAGGTGGGTGACGAGCTTCTGGCCTTCGATCACGAGCGTGTGGCCGGCGTTCGCGCCGCCGCCGTACCGGATGACCACCTCCGCCCGCTCGGTGAACAGGTCCACCACCTTGCCCTTGCCTTCATCGCCCCACTGGGCGCCGACGACGATCACGACAGACATCATTCCTCCAAAAGTGACGAGATCGCAGACGAAACTTCGCGGCGCGAGTCATCGGCCAGCACGAGCTCGCGCCGCCCGGCCCCATCGACCACGACCGCCGCATCGAGCCCCACGCCGCGTAACCAGCTCGGGGTCGGGACCGCCCCCGACGTGACCGCGCGCAGACCCCGCGCCCGCAGCGCGCGCGCGAGCCGGGCCGCGCCGCTGCCATGGACCGCGACGCCGAGCGCGGCAGCCGCCGCCGGAACTCCGACGGTGCGCTGGGCCTCGGCCACGGCCTCGAGATCGATCGCGAAGCCGGTCGCGTGCGCCGCCCGGCCGTAGCGGCCGATCAGCTCGTCGTAGCGACCGCCGCGCAGCACCGCCTCGGGCGCACCACCGGCGTAGCCGGCGAACTTCACGCCAGTGTAGTACGCGCCGCCGCGCAGATCGCCCAGGTCGATCGTGAGCGCCGGGGCGGGCGGATCGGCGAGCTCGCCAAACGCCGCGAGCACCGCGCCGAGCCGCGCGAGCGCCACGCGGACGTCCTCGGGCCACGCCAGCTGGCCGGCGCGCTCGAGCGTCGGCAGGGCCGGCCCCCACAGCGCGACCAGCGCCTCGGCCAGCGGCGCGACCGCCGCGGGAAACGCCCGCGCCGCGGCGCGCACGGCCGCGCGATCCTTGCGCAGCAGCGCGGTCTCGAGCTGGGCGCGGACCTCGGCGTCGGGGGCGGCCGCGAGCACGTAGTGCGCCGGCGCGACGTGGCCGACATCGAGCCGGGTCTCCGGCAGCTGGGTCGCGACGAGCGCCGCCGCGGCCACCGCGAGCACCTCGGCGTCGCCGCCGGGGTCCGGCGCATCGATCAGCTCGATGCCGGCCTGCAAGAGCTCGCGCTGGCCGAGCTCGCCGGCGAGCCGGGTCACCGCGCCCTCGTAGCACAGCCGCAGCGGGCCCTCGAACTCGGCCATCCGGGTCGCGACCAGCCGGGCGACCTGGGGCGTGATATCGGGCCGGAGCGCGACCACCTCGCCGGTGCCGGGCTCGACGAACCGGATCGCCGCGGCGCGGGCATCGGGGCCCAGGCCCCGCTCGAGCACGTCGGCGCACTCGAACACCGGCGTGATGATGCGGGCGTAGCCCCACGCCTCGAACATCGCCATCACGCGCTCGGCCAGGGCGTGGCGGCGCGCCGCGGCGCGGGGCAGCAAGTCGCGGACCCCGGACGGCAACCGGATCGGTGGAGCTTTCAAAGCGCCCTACTCTACGTTCGAATCGCGGTCGCCGCACGCCGCCCGCGCCGGAACCGATGCCGATCTGCCCGGCGCCTGGGACGCCGCGCGACCGCTGTATGCTCCCGGGATGGCGGAGGAGCCTCTGCGCGTGCGTGCCCCGGTCGTCCGGATCGTCGACCACGGCGCGGCGACGCTGGTGATCGGCCCGACGGCCGTGCGAAGGTTCGACGGCGATTCGGCCGCGCTGCTGCGCGAGGTGCTCGATCTCCACCTGCGCCCGATCAACCGGACCCAGCTGTTCGCCGCGCTCGCCGCCGCCACCGGCGAGCCGCCCGGCGCCCTGCCCGCCGCGCCGATCGACGAGCTCGTCGCCCTGCTCGTGGCCGATGGCGTGCTGATCGCAGCGCGCCCGCCGCCCGCGCCGCGCCCGGCCGGGGCCCTGCGCCGCGTCGTGCTCGGGATCTCGGGCGCGATCGCCGCGGTCGACGCACCCGCGTTGATCCGCGGCCTGCAGGGCGCCGGCTGCGAGGTCCGCGTCGCGCTGACCCGCAACGCGGCCAAGCTGGTGTCGCGCGCGGCGCTGGACGCGCTCACCCATCGCGCCGTGTGGAGCGGGATCTGGCAGCGCGCCGGCGCGGAGGTCCCGCACATCCACCTCGCCGAGTGGGCCGAGCTGGTCGTCGTGTGCCCGGCCAGCGCGACCACGGTGTCGCGGATCGCGACCGGCGACTGCGCCGATCTGGTCGCCGCGATCGTCGCCGCGACCCGCGCCCCGGTGGTGATCGTCCCGTCGATGAACGACGCGATGTACGAATCTCCCGCGGTCCAGGGAAACCTCGCGCAGCTGCGCGACCACGGCCGCTACCTCGTTCACCCGGCGCTCGGGGTCGAGGTCGCGCACCCGCCCAGCGCGCGCCCCGCCGGCTGGGTGATGCGGGGCCCCGCGCCACCCGCCGCCGCGATCCTCGACATCGTGCGCCACCTCCTGCGCGAGGTCGCCGCCGCCCCGCGCGTCCCCGACACCGCGCGCGGCTGGGAGCAGCTGTGGGCCGCCACCCCGGCCGACCAGCTGCCGTGGCACGCCGCCGCCGTCGATCCCGCGCTGGCCAACGCGATCGCGGCGCGCAACGCGCCCGGGCGCCGCCTGCTCGACCTCGGCACCGGCGATGGCGTCGTCGCGATCGCCGCCGCGCGCAGCGGCTTCCACGTCACCGCGATCGACATCGCGCCGAGCGCGCTGGGCGCCGCCCGGGCCCGCGCCGATCGCGCCGGGATCCGCTCGATCGTGCTGATGCTCGACGACATCACGGCGCCCCGGCTCGATGGCAGCTTCGACGTCGCGGTCGATCGCGGCCTCTTGCACGTGCTGTCGCCCGATCAGCGGGCCGGCTACGCCGCGGCCGTCGCCGGCCTGGTCGCCCCCGGCGGCGACCTGCTCGTCGTCGCGCACGCCCCCGGCGCCGAGCTCGGCACCCACGCGATCACCCCCGACCAGCTGCGCGCGCTGCTGCCGGGCTTCGAGCTCGTGCGCGTGACGCCGACCGCGCTCTCGGGCGCCGCCGCGATGCTGTTCGAGCTGCAGCGCCACGCGCCCGTGCGGTAAGCTCCGCGCCGGCCCGCCGCATGAAGTCACCGCTCAGGATCCCCGCCGCGCTCGCGTTCACCTTGCTCGGCGCCGCGTGCGGCAAGGCCGCGTCGCCGCCGATCGACGCGGCCGTGGCCGACGCGGCGTGCGTACCCTGCATCTACCAAGCCGGCGACAACGGCAACTGCCCGCCGCCGACCTGCGCGACCGGCGCGAACCACGACGTCTGCCCCGAGGGCTGCATCCCCGCACCCGTCGGTTGATGACCTCCCAGGCCGCTCGGTCGAGCGGCGAGCAGCAGCGGGCGGCGGAGGGTCCATCCCGGGCTGGGGTGCGGCAGGCTGTCTCATCCCGCCGTGCGCGCGAACAGCGCTGGCTCGCCGCCGGTGTGCAGGAACACCGCCGGGCCGGAGATCTGACCGCGCCGCGCGAGATCGATGAGCCCGGCGAACGCCTTGCCGGTGTACGTGGGGTCGAGAAAGATCGCCGCCTGGCGGGCGACCACGCGGATCGCCTCGCCGCCCGCGGCCGTCGGAACGCCGTAGCCGTCGCCCAGGTAGCCGTCGTGGATCACGACGTCGGCCTGGCCCGGCTGCCACGCAACCCCGGCGAGCTCAGCGGCCTCGCCGGCCAGCGCGGCCACCCGCGTCCGCGCCTCGAGCGCAGATCGGCTCACGGTCACGCCCTCGATCCGCCAGCGCGCGCCGATCAGCTGGCTGCCCAGCAGCCAGCCCGCGAGGGTGCCTCCCGAGCCGACCGCGAGCACCACGGTGGCCGGGGCGATCCCGGCGGCGCGGCACTGCGCGTCGAGCTCGGCGACCGCGAGCACGTGCGCGAGGACGCCGCGCGCGCACGCCCCGCCGCGCGGGATCGCGTACGGACGGCGGCCCTCGGCGCGCAGGCGATCCGCGGTCTCGAGGATCGCGCGATCCACGCTCGCGCGATCAGGGTCGCCGGTGAACTCGGCGCGCGCGCCGAGCAGGTGGGTCAGCGCCAGGTTGCCGGTGGCGACGGCGGGCTCGCTGCCCGAGAACACCGCGACCGCGTCGAGGCCGGCGTACGCGGCCGCCGCGGCGGTGGCGCGGACGTGGTTTGACTGCGGCCCCGCGCCGGTCACGATCACGTCGCCGCCGCAGGCGCGCGCGTCGGCGAGCAGCAGCTCGAGGCCGCGCACCTTGTTGCCGCCGAACCCGAAGCCGACCAGCTCGTCGCGCTTGATCCACAGCGCGGGCAGGCCGAGCGCGGCGGCGAGCGCGGGCGCGGGCGTCAGCGGCGACGGCAGGAGCGCGAGGCGATGGCGCGGCAGCTGGGCGATGCGATCGAGCGGCGCGGTCATGTGGGGCGGCCCGTCTCGGGGAGCCGATCGGGGAACCGATCGAGGAAGCGATCGACGAGCGCGGCGCACGGGCCGGCGTGGCGGCCCAGATCGAACGCCGCGGCGACCTCGCCGCGCGACAGCTGCGCCATGATCTCGCGGCTCGCGCGCACCGCGTCCTCGAGGCCGCTGCCGGCCTGCCGCGCCGCCTCCGCCGCGGCCGTGACCAGGCGGTGCGCGGTCTGGCGACCGACGCGGGGCGCCAGGGCGAGCATCACGGCCTCCGACAGCACGAAGCCCCGCGTCGCCTCGAGGTTGTGGCGCATCCGGTCGGCGTGGACGACGAGTCCGCGCGCGAGCTCGGCGACCAGCTCGAGCGCGCGCGCCGCGAGCATCGTGATCTCGGGCACGACGTGCCACTCGACCTTCCACGACCGGCCGTCGCGCTCGTGATCGTGGACCAGCCCTTCACCGAGGCACGCCGCCTGGTGCCGGACGATCCGCGCGAGGCTGCCGATGTGCTCGGCCGCCTCGGGGTTTCGCTTGTGCGGCATCGTGATGCTGCCGATTACGCCGGCCGGCGCGGGCTCGCCGAGCTCGCCGATCTCGCTGCGCGCGAGGTTGTAGACCTCGTGGCCGATCCGGTCGGCGGTGCCGGTCGCGAGGCTCAACACGGCCCCCCACTCCGCCACGACGTCGCGGCTGGCGGTCCACGGGAGCACCGGGGCGCGCAGGCCGAGCCGGTCGCAGAACGCGGCCTGGATCGCGAGCGCGCGCGGGCCGAACGACGACAAGCTGCCGACGCCGCCCCCCAGCTGGCCGAGGTCCATGCGCGCGGCGACCTCGGCGAGCCGGTCGCGGTGCCGCTGGAGCTCGGCGGCCCAGCCCGCGGCCTTGAGCCCGAACGTGATCGGCAGGCCGTGCTGCCCGTGGGTGCGCCCGAGCATCGGCGTGGCGCGGTGGCGTTCCGCGTGGGCCGCGAACGCGCCGGCGGCCGCCGCCAGCGCCTCGGCGATCGGCGCGCGCGCCTCGCGCAGCGCGAGCATGAGCCAGGTGTCGGTGACGTCCTGGACCGTGGCGCCGAAGTGCACCCACTCGCCGCTGTCGCCCGGACAGCGCCGCGCGACCGCGCGGAGCAGGCCCGCCGTCGAGTGGCCGGTCGCCTCGCGGCCGGCGCGGAGCTCCTCGAGGAAGCCGGCGTCGACCGCGATCGCCCGGCACGTCGTCGCGATCTCGGCCCCGGCGCGCCGCGGGATCAGCTCGAACTCGGCGCAGGTCTCGGCGAGCACGGCGAGCACCTCGAGCCAGCCTGCCATCCGGCGGGGCTCGTCGAAGATCGCCGCGACCGTCGGGCTGGCCCACAGGCCGCCGTAGACCACCGAGTCGACGATGGTCGCCGCCATCACCGCGCCGCCTGCTGGCGCGCCACCGCGACCAGCGCGCGCTCGGCCGCCGCCGCGCGCTCGGCCGCCGCCGCGCGCCAGGCCTCGTGCGCCGCCAGCCGGGCGGCGAGCTCGTCGACCAGCGCGTCGATCGCCTCCGGGGCCGCCCCCCCCGGACCGCCGCGCGCGCGCACCGCCGACGCGGGGTCGAGCGCGCGGGCGAGCGCGGCGGCGTCGAGCTCGATCGGCAGGCCGGTCGCGCGCAGCGCCGTGGCGGCGACGTCGGCGGGCGTGATCGTCGAGGCCGCCCGCCCGGATTCGGCGAGCTCGCGCGCCAGCGCGCCGACGATGCGGTGCGCCGACCGGAAGTCGATCCGCGCCGTGGCGGCGAGCGTCTCGGCGAGGTCGGTCGCCCCGGTGAAGCTCGCCGCCAGGTGCGCGGCCGCGCGCGGCGCGTGGAACCGCAGGCCCGCGAACACCGCACGGCACAGCTCGATCGCCGCCGCGGCGTCGCTGATCGCCTGCGGTACGCTGCCGTAGGCGAACAGCCGGCTGTCGACCTGGCCCGATGGCATGCGCCCCGACGCGGCGATCGCGGCCTGCGCGCCGATCGCGCGATTGGCGGCCGCGCGGACGTACGCCAGCGCGTACGGGTTCTTCTTGTGTGGCATGATCTTGCTCGCCCGCGCGTGCGCGTCGGACAGCTCGACGAAGCCGACCTCGGCCGACGAGTAGAACAGCAGATCCTCGGCGAGCCGGTCGACGTTGACCAGCGCGGCGACCACCACCGCGGCGGTCTCGATCGGCAGATCGGCCTGCCACATCGCGTCGCGTGCGTGCTCGACGATCCCCGCGAAGCCGAGCAGCTCGGCCATCCGCCGCCGGTCCTGGGGCACGCGCGAGCCGTTGGCGCTGCCACACCCCGCCGGGCTCAGGTCCCAGCGCGCCAGGCAGCCGCGGACGCGATCGAGATCGCGGACGATCCCTGGGACCGCGGCGAGCAGCGTGTGGCCAAAGCTGGTCGGCTGCGCGGCCTGCAGATACGTGTAGTCGGGCGCCAGCGCGTCGCGCAGCGCGGCGGCGCGCGCGACCAGCGCCCGGCCACACCCGACCAGGGCGCCGGCCAGTCCGAGCAGCCGGCGGCGCACCCCCAGGTGCAGCGCGGTCGTCGTGGCCTCGCGGCGCGCGCGGCCGGCGCCGAGCCAGCCCGCCGCGTCGGTGCGCTCGACCAGCCAGGCCTCGCGGTTGGTATAGAGATCGCCCCGCCGCGGGTCGAGCACGAGGAGCTCGGGGTGATCGTGGAGCGCGAGCAGCGCCTCGAGCAGCGCGGCGCCCGGGCCGCGCGGGATCACGCCGCCCTCGACCAGCGCCACGCTGTGCGCCAGGTCGGCGAGCCCGATCTCGTGGGTCAGGCCGCGCTGCGCGTCGAGCTCGGCCGCGAACGCGCTGGCGACCATCTCGTCGCCCGGCGCGTCGAGCAGCCGCGCCCCGACCTCGAGCACGTCAGCGGTCGCCATGGCGATCCTGGAGGGCGAGGCCCGCGCCCACGGGTGGCTCCATCGCGTCGAGCGCCCGGCGAGGGCCGCGGTGCAGCGCCTCGGCGATCGGCTTCAGGGTCTCGAACCGCAGCCCCGAGCGCAGCGCCTCGAGCGCGAGCACCTTGTGCGGATCGATGTTGCCCAGCCCCACGTTGAGCCCGAACCGCTTGATCAGCGCCGACTGCTGCGCCTTGAGCGGCGCCTCCCAGATCAGCCGGTCGACCTGTCCGCCCATCGCGCTCGCGATGGTGTCGACCGCGGCGAGGCTGATGTTGCCGGCGTCGTCGTACACGCCGATGCCCAGGCCCGACTCGCGGGCCTCGACGATCACGTGCTCGGCGCCCCACGCCAGATCCTGCAGCGCCTGCTGGGCGAGCTGATCCGGCGGCGGCTGGTCCGCGGGATCCTTCTTGCCGACCTCGGAGATCGGCACGAGGCCGAGCTCGAGCGCGCAGTCGATCGCGCGCTGGCGGCGCAGCGCGGGCAGCGGGATCGTGCCGTCGGAGATCTCGACCGCCGTGAACCCGAGCGCGCGGGCGCGGGTCATGTAGTCGCGGCAGTGCTGCTGCATGATCGCGGCCTCGAACAGCGTGCCGCCGGGGCACGTCATGATGCCGCGCGCGTTGATCAGCGCGAGCTTGGGCGCGAGCACCGACATCGGCATGAACACCGACGTGCCGAAGCTGAGCTTCCACAGGTCGATGTGCGCGCCGCTGATCTCCGCGATGTCGGCGGTCTCGCGCAGGCCGAGCCCGGCGTCGAGGATCATCGTGAGCCCGGCGTCGCGCGGCGCGCGCGTGCGGCGCCGGCGCAGCTCATCGATCACGATCAGGCCCGTCCAGGGATCTTCGATCACGCGTCACCTCCATCACGGCTCGAGCGGGCGCGCCGGGTCATCGGACGTGCTCCGCGAATAACGACTTGAGGCGGGCGCGGTTGACCTTGCCGCGCGAGGTCTTGGTCACCGCCTCGACAAACACGACCCGATCCGGACATTTGTACGCGGCCAGCCCCTCGCGGCAGAACTGGACCAGCGCGCGCTCGGACGCGGTCGCGCCGGGGCGACGCACGACGCACGCCGCGACCTGCTCGCCGAGCACGGCGTGCTCGAGGCCCAGGACGTAGGCCTCGGCGACGTCGGGGTGGCCGAGCAGCCGGCGCTCGACCTCCGCGGGGTAGATGTTGGCGCCGGCCCGGATGATGAGATCCTTGATCCGCCCGGCGAGGACCACCCGGCCGGCGTGGTCGACCGAGCCGAGGTCGCCGGTCGCCAGCCAGCCATCGCGGATCACGCGCGCCGTGGCCTCCGGATCGTCGCGGTAGCCGAGCATCACGCTCGGTCCGGAGATCTGGAGCTCGCCGATCTCGCCGGCCGGCAGCGGCGCGTCGCTGCCGTCGGTCGCGACCGCGCGCATCGTGCAGCCGGTGGCGACGCCGATCGACCGCAGGTCGCGGTCCGGCGAGCTGGGCGACATCGCCGACCACGTCCCCGCCTCGGTCAGGCCATAGCAGTTGAGGAGCGGGACGCCGAACCGGTCCTCGAAGCTCGTGATCTCCTCGGGGTGGAGCGGCGCCGAGGCGCAGGTCACGAACCGGAGCCGGCCGCCGCGCGGCGGGGCGATCGCCGGGTTGCGCAAGAGCAGCCGGATGATCGTGGGCACCGACGACAGCGTCGTGACGCCATGGTCGTCGGCGAGCGCGAACACCCGCGGCAGGAGCTCGAGGTCGAACGGCCGGCACAGCACCAGCGTGCCGCCGTACGACAGCGTGGTGAGGCACGACGCCACCAGGCCGTGGCCGAAGTGGGTCGGCAGCATGCACAGCGCCGCGTCGCCGTCGCCGAGGCCGAACCAGCGCGCGATCGCGTCGACCTTGGCGAGGATGCCGGCGTGCGCGTGCAGCGAGGCGCGCGGCGCCCCGGTCGTGCCGGAGGTGTAGAGGATGAGCGCGGGCGGCGGTGCCACCGGCGCGGCCAGCCGGGCGGCCGGGCCGGGCGCGGCCGACGCGGGCACCTCGAGCCGCCGGACGCCGAGCGCGGCGAACACCTCCGCCGACCTGTCGTCGACGACAACCGCGTACGGAGGCAGGTGCGCGAGCATGGTCGCGAGCTCGCCGGCGGTGAGCGCGGGATCGATCGGCACGGCGGTCAAGCCGGCGCGCGCCGCGCCGAGCAGCGCGATGAACAGCTCCGGGGTATTGCCATTGGCCAGGAACAGGAGGTCGCCGACCGCGGCCCCGCCGCCCCGCAGCAGCGCCGCAAACCCCGATACCCGGGCGTCGAGCTCGGCGTAACGGATCGGGTCGCGGCCGGGGACCACGATCGCGGGATGGTCCGGGCGCCGGGCGGCGCCGCGCGCGGCGAGCTGATCGATCGTGGCTCCGGTCGTGGCTCCGGTCGTCGCTCCGGTCGTCGCTCCGGTCGTCGCTCCGGTCGTCGCTCCGGTCGTCGCTCCGATCGCCGTCACGAGGCCACCGCCGCTCTGCGCGACTCACCCCGCATCGCCGCGCCGACCGCGGCGACCAGCGTCGCCACCGTGGCGACATCCCGCAGCTCGAGATCGAGCGGGACGCCGAGATCCTGCTGCAGCGCCGAGACCAGCTCGATCGCGCCGACCGAATCGACGAACCCCGACGCCAGCAGCGACTCCTCGACCGAGCCGCGCGTCCGGTGGATCACCGCCTCGATCCGCGGCCGCAGCACCGGCGCGCTATCGGGCGGCGGCGGCGCGGCCGGGTGCCCGGCGTCGATCGCGAACACCTGCGATGGATCGCGAAACGACTTGAACTCCAGCGCATTGTTGGACGGGTCGTAGACAAACAGCGTGTCGTGCTCGCCGACCTGGCCGGCCAGCCGGGTGTGGGGATATTCACGGAAGTTGCAGCGCGAGCGCTTCAGGCGATCGGCGAGCACCGCCCACGTCGCCGGATCGAGGTTGAGCCCGAAATGCGGGACGGGCACTTCGTGGCCGTCGAACTCGCTCGGCGAGGCGCGCAGCTCCTGGGCGGCGAGGTGCGCCACCACGTGGTGGCCGAACATGTTGAAGTCGACGTGATTGCTCGTCTCCCGGCCGAGCGTACAGCCGACGATCCCGAGGTAGAAGGCCTTGGCCTCCCCGAGGTCGCGCACGGGAAACGCGAGATGAAACTGTGCGATCGGCATGGCTATCTCCTGGGTCAGCGCAAGCTTCGAGGTCACGCGGGGCTCGCCGCGGGCGCGGGCGGCGCTCGCAACGACGACCGATCCCAGCGCGCGAGATCGACCCCGTCGCCCGCGATCGCGATCGCCGGCTGATCGCCGGTGGCGAGCAGGGCGAGCGCGTTGCAATACACCAGCGCGCGCGCCGACAGGACGATGCGGCGGCCGATCGGCCGCTCGATCGCGGTCGCGATCCCGAGGATGAGAAACACGTCCGCGGCGCCGACGTGGCCGAGCACCGGGATCGTGGCGAGCGTCCGGTCGCGCGGCACGCCGAGCTCCTCGAACAGCCGCAGCTGCGGCTCGGGATTGAGCGGCGAGCACGCGATGAAGTCGATCTCGGTGAACCCGGTCTGCCGGCGGATCGCCGCGTAGTTGTGGCGGTCGGCGCGGGCGGTGAACTGGGCGATGCCGTCGAGCTCGCGCACGGTCAGCTGGCCGCGCCACTGGTGGAGGTGCTCGGCGACGTGGGCCGGATCGAGCGGCTGGCGGCTGCCTCCGGCGAGCGGCGCGCGCAGCCGGTGCGCCGAGAGGTCCTGGTTGACCAGGCTCGAGAACCCGACGATCGCGTTGCCCGCGTCGCGCGACACGATCGCGGTCGCCGCGCCGGTGCTGTACACCGCGCCGGTCGCGAACTCGGCGCGCCGCTGATCACCGACCAGGTAATCGAACCGCTCGGCGCAGCACACCGCGACGTGACGGTGCGTGCCGGCCTCGACGAGCAGCTTGGCGAGCCACAGCGCATCGATCCCGCCGGCGCAGCGATTGGACAGGTCGAACCCCGCGGCGCGAGTCGCGCCGAGCTCGTGGAGCACGCCGAACGCCGCGATCCACGGCGCCGGCCAGTCGCGGGTCACCCCGACGAAGATCAGCAGGTCGAGCTCGTCGACCGCGAGCCCGGCCGCCTCGAGCGCCCGCCGCGTGGCCCGCGCGCCCATGACCGAAGGATGGTCCGCGTCGCCGGCGACCGGCTGGCCGATCAGCCCGAGCCGGGCGATCGCGTCGCGCGCGATGCCGTAGGTCCTCGCGATCTCGTCGGCAGATCGGTATTCGCTCGGGACCCACCAGCCGATCGACCGGATGCCGGCGCCGGGTGACCGCGCGCGGCGGCCGGGATCCTCGCACCCGGGGAGCGTGGCTTCGCCCGGGCGCACTACGAGCTCCGCGGCCGGAAGTGCTCGGTGTAGAGCGTGGTCCAGAATGCGTCCCAGGTCGCCGTGCCGTGGTCGAAGCCGGCGGCCAGCTCGGCGATGTCGGGCGGCGCATCGCCGCGCTCGACGAAGTCGCGGACCGCCGCGCGCACCAGCTCGTTGTGCTCGAGATCGGCGTGGCCGGCGTGGATATCCCAGAACGTCCAGTCGATCTTGCCGTCGTGCTCGACGATGAACGGGTGCTGGCGCAGGTGGACGTGCATGACGCTGAAGTACACGCCGCAGACGCACTCGCCGCCGACGCCGCGCATGCCGATCGCGTAGAGCAGCGGCCGCCGCGCGGTGCGCTCGGCGAGCTCCTCGATCAGCGCCCCGACCCGCGGATCGACCTGGTCGCGCAGCCACGCGGGTGACGCGCCCGCGTCGATCGCCCCGATGCTAGCGAGGAACCGATCGTAGAGCCGCATGTGGGCCGCCTCGGGGTCGCCCTCGCCGAGCTCCTCGTTGAGCAACCGGCCGAGCAGCGAGCGCAACGGCCCTTCGGGACATCGCGCGATCAGCACCGCGAGATCGGTGGCGAACGCCTGGGTGAAGTAGCGATACTGGAACACGATCGCCCGGAGCTGCTGGATCGAGAGCCGAGGAATCGCCTCCATCTCCTTGGCCACCGCGAACTTCGCTTCGAGCTTGCTGATCGCCGCGCGATCCCAGAACGCGTCGAGTGACGCCGCGGGTCGAGCGGCCGACACGGAGATGTCATGGATTTGCGACACGGCTTCCACTCCCGATTGGACTTGCATTGTCCTCAATAGCGAGTCACGCGCGTCATCCGCAATAACGGACAACCCACCACGACTCATCGCCAAATACGCACCGTCACGACAAGCGTATTCCTACGAGAACCGGCCGCAAAAAGAAAGACAATTACTGCCTGCAACACAACGCGGCAGCCGATCACACGTCGACTCCCGACCAGCTCCCGCGCTACTCGTACACTCACCAACACCGCCCACGACTACCAACCGCCGCAACGACGAATGATTCACGATCGTGCACACCGTGGTGTCCTCACTGGGTCGTTCGCGGTATCGTCCGCTTCGCCGCCGGTCGCACCGGCCCTCGATCGCCGTGCTCCGCCCCGATCCCACCAGCGCCGCACGCCGGCCGGAGCCGCCCCGCGCGACCGGTCGGTCCCGCGGCGCGCTCCGTCACCGCAACTACCGCTTGTTCCTGACCGGCCAGGGGATCTCGATCCTCGGGACCTGGCTGACCCGGTTTGCAGTTCCGTGGATGGCATACCGGCTGTCGGGCTCGGCGCTGATGCTCGGGCTCGTGGCGTTTTGCGGCCAGGCGCCGACCCCGCTGGTCGCGCCGTTCGCCGGCGTGCTGGTCGATCGCTGGGACCGGCGCCGCGCGATCCTGGCCCTGCAGGTCGCCGGCATGCTGCAGTCGGTCGCGCTGGCCGCGTTCGCGCTGACCGGCGCAATGGCGATCTGGCACCTCATCGTGCTCGGCGCGGTGCAGGCGGTGATCAACGCGTTCGACATCACGGCCCGGCAGTCGTTCATGGGCCAGATGATCGACGATCGCGGCGACCTGCCGAACGCGATCGCGCTCAACGCCTCGATCGTCAATGGTGGTCGGTTGGTCGGACCCGCGATCGCCGCGGTGGTAGTCGATCGGTTCGGCGAGGGGCCGTGCTTCGCCATCGATGCGGCGACCTACCTCGCGGTGATCGGATCGCTGTTGATGATGCGCGTGGCGCGCCGGCCGCCGCGGCCCCGCACCGGCTCCGTGCTGGCCGAACTGGCCGCCGGGCTGCGCTACGTGGCCGGCCTGCCGCTGGTGCTCGCGGCGCTGGTCGTCCTGGCGATCGCCAGCGTGCTGGCAGGCGCCCACGCGGCCCTGCTACCGCTCATCGCCGCGACCACGCTGCACGGCGGCCCGGGCACGCTCGGCGTGTTGATGGGCTCGAGCGGTTGCGGCGCGTTCACCGGGGCGCTGTACCTGGCGCGTCGCAGCACGGTGCGCGGCATTCCGCGGCTGATCCTGCGCTGCATGCTCGGCCTCGGCGCCGCGCTGGTCGCGCTCGAGCTCGTGACCGCGACCTGGATCGCCGTGCCGATCCTGTTCGTGATCGGCTTGACCATGGTCGTGCAGATCGCCTCGACCAACACCCTCGTGCAGGCGCTGGTCGACGACGCGATGCTCGGCCGCGTGATCAGCCTGCACGCGGTGGCGTTCCTCGGCGGGGCCGCCGTGGGCGCGCTGCTCGAGGGCGCGCTGGCCGACCGGATCGGCGCCATTCACAGCTTCGCGATCGCCGGCATGCTCTGCCTCGCGACCGCGGCCGGGCTCGCCACCGCGCTCCCGCGGCTGCGCCAGGCCAGCCGTCCGCTCTACGCTCGACTCGGTATCGCGGACGACGCATGACGCCACGACGGAAATCCCAAGGTGGCGCCGATGGGAGCTCCAACCCCTGAAGGACAATTATGCACATCGTGTACCGGCGGTATCTCACAACCAGCGTTGTCACGGCCGCGCTGGCGCTGTCGCCCGCGGCGCGGGCCGACGAGCGATCCTGCTGTGCGCCCACGCCCGGCCAGCCGGGCAGCGAGGAGCAGGGCTGGATGATGACCGCCGCCGAGCTCGCCAAGCTCGGCAAGGTCCGATTCTCGATCTCGTGCAGCGCCGCGGCGCAGCCGGTGTTCGCACAGGGCGTCGCCATGCTGCATTCGTTCTGGTTCGAGGAGGCGGACCACGCGTTCTCTCGGGTCGCCGCGCTGGATCCCTCGTGCGCCATGGCGCACTGGGGAATCGCGATGGCGCTCTACCATCCGCTGTGGGCGCCGCCGAGCCGCGAGCTGCTGGCGCGCGGCGCGGTTGAGGTCGACAAGGCCCGGGGCGGCGGACGCCAGACCGCGCGCGAGCGCCAGTACATCGCGGCGATCGCCGCATTCTACAATGACTGGAACCAGCGAAGTCACGCCGAGCGGGCGATCGCCTATCTGAAGGCGATGGAGCGCCTCCACCTCGCCTATCCGCAGGATACCGAGGCGGCGCTGTTCTACGCGCTGGCCCTGATCGCCAACGCCTCGCCGGCCGATCGCCAGCTGACCGACCAGCGCAAGGCCGGCGCGATCGCCGACGCGATCTTTGCGACCCAGCCCGATCATCCCGGGGCGGCACATTATATCATTCACGCATACGACTATCCGGATCTCGCCAGTCGCGCGCTCGCCGCCGCGCGGCGCTACGCCCGGATCGCCCCCTCGGTGCCGCACGCGCTGCACATGCCGTCGCACACGTTCACGCAGGTCGGCGCGTGGCAGGAGTCGATCGACTCGAACCTGGCGTCCAAGGCCGCCGCGCACGCCTACGGCACCCGGACCCTCATGAAGGGCGCGTGGGAAGAGGAGCTCCACGCGATGGATTACCTGGTGTACGCGTATCTCCAGCAGGGCCAGGATGGCGAGGCCCAGGCGCTCGTCCGCGAGCTCGCCGCGATCGCCCAGTCGTCGCCCGAGAAGAGCCGCAAATCGGCCTACGCGTTCGACGCGATCCCCGCGCGCTACGCGATCGAGCGCCGGCGGTGGCGCGAAGCGGCGGTGCTCGAGCCACGCCCCGGCCCGTTCCCGCGCGCCGCGGCGCTGATCTACTTCGCCCGCGGCTACGCCCGGGCCCGGACCGGCGATCTGGCGGGGGCCCACGCCGACCTCGACACCCTGGCCGCGACCCAGGCGCGCCTGGTGACCAGCTCCGAGGAGGGCGCGAGCGCGGCCACGTTCGTCGAGATCCAGCGCCTCGCGGTGGCCGCGTGGATCGCGCACGCCGAGCACCGCGACGACGAGGCGATGAAGCTCATGCGCGACGCCGCCGACCTCGAAGATGCCACCGATGATGGCCCGATCACGCCGGGACCGATCGCGCGGGCGCGCGAGCTATTCGGCGAGCTCTTGCTCGAGCTCGACCAGCCGGGACCCGCGCTCGCCGCGTTCACCACCGCGCTGGCCAAGGCGCCGCGGCGGTTCAACGCCCTGCTCGGCGCCGCGCGCGCTGCACAGAAGCTCGGCAACCGCGCCCAGGCCCAGGCGCTGGTTCGCCAGCTCGACGCCCTGTGCGATCACAACCACTGCGACCGGCCGGCGCTGGCCGAGCTGGACCGGCGCTGAACCATCGCCGCGCGGAGAACGCCCAGCCGCGACCTCGCCGGGGCTGCTGCGCGGCCAGGGTCGGAGCCGCGCCCGCCGAACCACCGCCGGCGCATGCGCGAGCCGCGCCGTCAGGTTCAGACGGGCGCAGGGCAGATCGCGAGCAGGCCGCGCCGCTGGTACCTGCCCCAGCACGCAAGCCAAGGGGGTCGCCGGCCTCGGCTGGACGCGCCATCGGAGATGAGGAGGTGATACCTCGTGCCACGACGCCACGCCGTGGCGCGCAACCGCCCACGAGAGCAGCAGATCCGGGAGCTCCCAATCAGAGCTTGCCCGGAAATTCGGAGAACCCTCGACGAGACATCCGATCGTCGACGTTCGTTGACGTTGACGTTGACCTGGCGGGCCGACCGCCGCATTTTCGAGCGTTGATCGGGGCCCTGGTGCTACGATGCGATACCGACGTGGTAGCGCGCCGGTTTCAGTTTCCGATCTCCGGGGCCACCATTGCGCAGGCCGAGAAGCTGCGCCGTAACCAGTTCGGGATCATTCCCGCGAGCGACCTGCAGTGGCTTCGCCGCCTGGTCCAGCCCCACGACCACGGACTGCCGTCCCTTGCGGAGCTGGGCACGCTGGCCCGGCTGCTCGATGGCAAAGCTCATCTTCCAGTACGGCAACGGGGAGAACTGGTACGATCTCCGCTCGTGGCCGCAGCTGGAAATGCATGCACGAACTGACTCCTGAGGACGAGCGAGCCTGGAGTTTGCTGCGGCGACACCTCGAGCGTAGCCAGCAGTTCACGCTGGTGTTTCTTGCCTCGGCGTATCCGCCGGCGCTGACCGAGATCCGCGGTCGCCTCGAGGCCACGCTGCAGTCCAGGACCTCTCGCCTGGAGATGGTCGAGGTCGAGGAGGCAGCTGCGCAATGGGGGCAGCGACTCGAGGCGGCGCTGGCGCTCGACGAGGAGCGCGTCCGCATGCGGTCGCCCGTGTGGCTGTCCCTCGAGGGTGATCCGGAGGATCCGGCGATGAACCTGCATCGAGACGCCATCTTGGCGTCGCTCAACCAGCAGCGGACCCAGCTGGAGCGCTCGTTCCGGCGCCCGCTGCTGATCGCGTTGCCCAGATCCTACCTCCCGCGCACCTGGAAGGTCGCGCCGGATCTATGGATGATCCGCGGTATCGTTGCCGAGTTCCCCGCACGGGCGAGGACGAGATCACTCCCTGCGCCGTCCCCGGCCCCGGTTCGCATCGCGAGCAGCGAGCCCGAGAGCCTGCGGCCGGTCGCCGAATGGCGCCGCGTCGCCGCACGCGCCATCGTCGAGCCGGAGGCGGTATCGCCATTCGTCGCTCACGTCGCCGTGGAGGCAGCCCTCGACAACGCCTCGTTCGCCGTCGCGCTGCAGATCGCCGAGCAGGGGCTCGCGCTGGCCCGCGTGCGAGCCGCAGGCGAAGTGCCTGATCGCCAAGGGAACCTCGCGATCGCCCTGGACGACGTCGGGAACGCGGCGCGGGAGCTTGGGCGGCTCGAGGCAGCGGAGCAGGCGTTCGCCGAGAGCCTGGCAGTGACTCGGCGGCTGCTCGAGGCAGCGCCAGAGAGCCGGACGGCGCTGGGGGACCTGTCGGTGGCGCTGGACAACGCGGGGAACGTGGCGCGGGATCGCGGGCAGCTCGAGGTGGCGGAGCAGGCGTTCGCCGAGAGCCTGGCGGTGCGCCGGCGCCTGCTCGACGCCGTGGGCGAGAGCCCGACGGCGCTGCGGGACCTGACGGTGTCGCTGGACAACGTGGGGAACGTGGCGCGGGATCGCGAGCAGCTCGAGGCGGCGGAGCAGGCATTCGCCGAGAGCCTGGCGGTGAGCCGGCGGCTGCTCCAGGTAGTCGTGGGCGAGAACCCGACGACGCTGCGAGACCTGTCGGTGGCGCTGGAGAACGCGGGAAAGGTGGCGAGAGATCGCGGGCGGCTGGAGGCGGCGGAGCAGGCGTTCGCCGAGAGCCTGGTCGTGAGCCGGCAACTGCTCGAGGGCGTGGCCGAGACCCCGATGGCGCTGCGGGACCTGTCGGTGGCGCTGGACAACGTGGGGAACGTGGCGCGGGATCGCCGGCAGCTGGAGGCGGCGGCGCAGGCGTTCGCCGAGAGCCTGGCGGTGCGCCGGCGACTGCTCGAGACGGTGGGCGAGAACCCGACGGCGCTGCGGGACCTGTCCGTGGCGCTGGACAACGTGGGGAACGTGGCGCGGGATCGCCGGCAGCTGGAGGCGGCGGCGCAGGCGTTCGCCGAGAGCCTGGCGGTGAGCCGGCGGCTGCTCGAGGCCGTGGGCGAGAGCCCGACGGCGCTGCGCGACCTGTCGGTGTCGCTAGACAACATGGGCAAGGTGGCGCGGGATCGCGGGCAGCTGGATGGGGCGGAGCAGGCGTTCGCCGAGAGCCTGGCGGTGCGCCGGCAGCTGCTCGAGGCGGTCTCCGAGAGCCCGACGGCGCTGCGCGACTTGTCAGTGTCGCTGAATCACGTAGGGAACGTGGCGCGGGCACGCGGGCACCTGGAGGTGGCGGCGCAGACGTTCGCCGAGAGCCTGGCGGTGCGCCGGCGGCTGCTCGAGGCGGTGGCCGAGAGCCCGACCGCGCTGCGCGACCTATCGGTGGCGCTGGACAACGTGGGGAACGTAGCGCGGGATCGCGGGCAGCTGGAGGTGGCGGCGCAGGCGTTCGCCGAGAACCTGGCGGTGCGCCGGCGGCTGCTCGACGCCGTGGCCGAGAGCCCGACGGCGCTGCGCGACCTGTCGTTGTCGCTGGACAACGTGGGGAACGTAGCGCGGGATCGCGGGCAGCTGGAGGCGGCGGCGCAGGCGTTCGCCGAGAGCCTGGCGGTGAGCCGGCGCCTGCTCGAGGCCGTGGGAGAGAGACCGACGACGCTGCGGGACCTGTCGGTGTCGCTGAAAAACGTGGGAAACGTGGCGCGGGATCGCGGGCAACTCGAGGCGGCGGACCAGGCGTTCGCCGAGCGCGAGGCGGTGCGCCAGCGGCTGCAAGCGCTACTGGCGGTAGATCCTGGGTGATCACTGGAGCACGAGCGCCGGCATCTGGGCGACCTGGGCGAGGTGCAGCGCGTCGCCGGTATCGGCATCGAAGTCGGTCTGCACCGTGAGCACCACGTTCTCGAGCACCTGGCGCTTGAGCTCCTGAAACGCGCGGGCCTTGGGCGTGAGCTTCATGACGATCTTCACGACCTTCAGCAGTTGGGCCTGCGGCCCCGCCCCGACGGGGGTCTACCGGGCCGACGACGCGCCAAGGTGGGTCACGAAAGCGCCGCGAGGTGGATCAGTCTCCTCGGAGAGCGCAGCCGAAGGCGCGGGGCCCCCCCCCAGCGGCCTGGCGCGAAGCGCACAGGACGCGGGGCGGAACCGGTGGTTCATGCAGACCGACCGCCGCGGCCGCGGCCCGGGAGGGTGCTGCGGAGCAGAGAACGCCCGGGGGCAGCGCCGAGGCGAAGCGGGTCCGAGGAGGAACCCCGAGCGTGGCAGCCGCGCGGGCCCCGTGACGGCACCGCCCCGCGCGCAAGGTCCGGTGGGTGCAGCCTGGTCCGTCGCGAGGACCGCGCCAGCGAGGCTACGAGACATCGACGATCGGGCGGTGCCTCAGCGCTTGGCGTACTGGCGCTGGTGGTTGGTCACGCCGGTGAACCGGAAGCCGTCGCCGGCGGGGCCGTCGGTGATC
>Ga0302322_100000160_pt1 | contig 46017 bp, 40 predicted proteins | sample Fen_T0_2_FD_203757 | JGI IMG/M metagenome (GOLD analysis project Ga0302322, IMG submission 203757) | Peat permafrost microbial communities from Stordalen Mire near Abisko, Sweden - Fen_T0_2 | ecosystem: Environmental > Terrestrial > Soil > Wetlands > Permafrost | place: Sweden: Abisko...
GCCGTTTTGAAGGCGTCGCTGTTGAATGCCGTCTCGTAGTTCTTCAGGCCGACGAAGTTGTCGAGCGGCTCCAGCCCATTCCACTTGAAGACGCTGTAGTGCGCGGCTTGAACCACTGGGAAGAGTACGAACAACAAGTACAGGACAAGGGCCGGCAACAGGAAAAGAGTGACCGTCCGTAATTTGGCCCGTGATCTCGCGTCGACCCCCGACCGGGCGCTTATCGCGCTCATTGCCGTCCTCGCCTGCTCGTGAAAGAGTGAGCGGGCCAGCCTAGCGCAGCCGGCCCGCTCATCACATAGGTCCTATCGGCGGACTAACCCGGGAGATGGCTACTGGGCAGCCGCCGCATCGGTGATGGCCTTGCAGACCTTCGCCGGATCGGACTTGCCGTCGAACAGGGCGATGGTCGCCTCGTTGATGGCCGTGCCCATTGCCGGAGAGGTCGCCTGATCGAGGTAGAGCTGCATGTTGGTCGCCGTCGCTCGGCCAGCCAGCACCAACTTGAGGTTGGCGTCGGTGACTGTGGCTTCGGTGCCGAGTACCGGCGAGAGGCCGATGTTCGCAGCGTTGATCGCGTTCGCGTTGTTCGTCTGCATCATGAACTTGAGGAAGTCGATGGCTTCGGGCGAAGCGTTCTTACCGACCGCGACGCCGTTGCCGCCGCCGACTCCGTCGGTCGCGAGTCCCGCGCCGCCGGTAACGGTCGGGAACGGGAACCAACCGAGGTCGGCGCCGATACCCGTCTTGCTGGTGCTGTCCGCGGCCTCGACGACCGGGGCCCACTGGCCCATTACTTCCATGGCCGCCTTGGCATTGCCGACGAGGGCGGCTTCATTGTCGTACGTAGCGCCTTCGAAACCGTCCTGGTAAGGAGTGAGAGCATTGAGCTTGACAACTTCGGCGCCGGCCTTCGTGCAGGCGTCGGTGTTCCAGTTCTTGCTCTGGACCATTCCATCGAGGGCGGCCTTGCCACCGATGCGGAGGACGAGATACGTCCAAAGGTGCATGGACGGCCACATGTCCTTGCCCGCGATCGCGAGCGGGGTGATGCCGGCAGTCTTGAGCTTGCCGACGTCGGCGAGGAAGTCATCCCACGTCGCGGGCGGCGCGGAGATGCCGGCGGTCTTGAAGAGGGCTTTGTTGTACCAGACGCCGATCATTCCCATGTCCCACGGCACGCCGTACTGCTTGCCCTTGTACGCGTAGATGCCGAGGGCGCCTGGGTTGATGGTGTCTTTCCAGGAAGCGATGTCGGACGTGATGTCCTTGAGCATGCCCGCGTCGGCCTGAGCGGCCATGATGCCGCCGCCCCACGACTGGAAGAGATCCGGGACGTTGCCGGCCTGAAGCTCAGTCGCGAGCTTGGTCTTGAAGGCCTCGTTCTCCAGGATCGTGATCTTGATGGTCACATTCGGGTGGGCCGTGTGGTAGGCGTCAGCGATCGACTGGAACACTGTCTTGGCCGGGTCGGTCGTGGAGATGTGCCACCAGTTGACGGTGACCGCCGAGCCCGACCCCGACGACGAGCAAGCGCTCGCCACCAGGGCCATTACTGCGATTCCTGCGACAAACCGCTTTGGTACGAGATTCACTGCCTTCTCCTTGATCGATGCGGTGGGCCGGGCGGTTGCTCAATGGTGACGGCGGAACCGCCCTACTGACCGGACAGCCAGAGTCAATTCGCTGATCGGCGCCTCCTCCGCTGCCCTTGACCGACAACCGTTCCGACGCTTGCCCTGGCCTTCTCCAGCAGGGCAATACGCCTCTCCACGGACCCTCCTCCCGGGGGCATACCTATGTAGCATACGCATGCTGCGCCAGTCAAGGGTCACTCAGGACTTGATGACTTAGGAAATGCGGCATACGATTGCTCGCCACGCTCCAGACTCGTCCCGGCGGCTCGGCGAGCCCGTCTGGGAGCCGCCAGAAGGCCGGGACGAGCAGCCGGCGGACCGGTCAGCCGTACCTGCCGGGCGCGCCGGTCGGGCGTACCGGAACCACTGCCGGGTCGGCCACTCGATCTGGTGGGGGATACACGGCCGCACCGCCGGGCGAGGGGCCGGGATCCTCCGAGCCGGGGTGGCTGATTGGAAATGGGTTGCAAGCTCAGAGAGGTCGATTCGATGGTCGAGATCAAGGTTGGCGCGAGAGACGCAGGGGCCTATAAGCCCAGCCGGGCCGACAAGTTCAGCTTCGGGCTCTGGACCGTGGGCAACAGCGGTCGGGACCAGTTCGGCGATGCCACGCGCGCCAGGATCGATCCCAACGACAGCGTCAAGAAGCTGGCCGAGCTCGGCGCCTTCGGCATCTCGATGCACGACGACGACCTCGTCCCGTACAACGCCACTACGGCCGAGCGCGACGCGATCGTGGCCCGCTTTGCGCGGACCCTCGCCGACAACGGCATGGTCGTGTCCATGGCCACGACCAACCTCTTCGGCCACCCGGTCTTCAAGGACGGCGCCTTCACCAGCAACGACCGGGCCGTGCGCCGTTACGCGATCGCCAAGACGATGCGCGCGATCGATCTAGGAGCCGAGCTCGGCGCGACCGTGTACGTCTTCTGGGGCGGCCGCGAAGGCGTCGAGGCGATGGCCTCCAAGGCCCCCGCCGACGCCTTGGAGCGATATCGCGAGGCGATCGACTTCCTGTGCGGCTACGTCATCGACCATGGCTACAAGATGCGCTTCGCCATCGAGCCCAAGCCAAACGAGCCCCGCGGTGACACCTTCCTGCCCACCGTCGGCCACGCCCTCGCCTTCATCGGCAAGCTCGAGCATCCCGACATGGTCGGTCTCAACCCCGAGACCGCCCACGAGACGATGTCGGGCCTGTCCTTCTATCACGCGGTGGCCCAGACGCTCTGGCACGACAAGCTCTTCCACATCGACCTCAACGGCCAGAAGATCGGCCGCTACGACCAGGACCTGCGGTTCGGCTCCGAAGGCATCAAGGACGCCTTCTTCCTGGTCAAGCTGCTCGAGGACTCGGGTTATGGCGGCCCACGCCACTTCGACGCCCATTCATATCGCAGCGAGAATGCCCAGGGCGTGTGGGACTTCGCCGCGGGCTGCATGCGGACTTACTTGCTGCTCAAGGAAAAGGCCAAGCGCTTCAACCTCGATCCGGAGATCCAGGCGGCCTTGGCCGAAGCTTCCGCTCCGGAGCTCGCCGAGCCCACGGTCGGCAAATACTCGGCGGCTGCTGCGGCGGCCCTGCGTGGCAATCCGGGCGACCCGGACGCCCTAGCCGCCCGCGGCTATCGCAACGAGCATCTCGATCAGCTCGTGATGGAGCTGCTGATGGGCACGCGCTAGGGCCGCGGCAGACTGGTATGGATTCAAGAAGCCTGATCGCCGGAGTCGACTGTTCGACGCAGTCGACCAAGGTAGTGGTCGTCGATCCGGAAACGGGCGAGATCGTCGCGACCGGGCGCGCCGAAAACACCGTCACTGGGACCGGCGGAGCGCGCGAAACCGATCCCGAAGTCTGGTGGGATGCGCTTTGCCACGCCCTGGCCCAGACCGGGTTGGCCGGCCGGGTCGCGGCAATCTCGGTCGCGGGGCAGCAGCACGGCCTCGTCTGCCTGGACGCCGCGGGGGCGCCGCTGCGGCCGGCGATGCTCTGGAACGACACTCGATCCGCCTCGGACGCGGTCGACCTCCTGGAAGCGCTGGGCGGCCCCGCAGCATGGGCGGCCCGTATCGGCGTGGTTCCGGTCGCTTCGTTCACCGCGTCGAAATGGGCCTGGGTTCGCCGCCGTGAGCCGGAGATCGCCGCTCGGACGGCCGCCATCCGCCTGCCCCACGACTATCTGACGGAGCGGCTCACCGGGGCGGGCGTGACCGATCGAGGCGACGCTTCGGGGACCTGCTGGTGGTCGACCGCAACCGAGAGTTACTCAAAGGAAGTTCTCGAACTCCCCGGCATCCAGTTGCCGGTGGAGCTTTTGCCGCGGGTGATGAAGCCGGCGGAGGCCGCAGGCGCCGTCACGCCGTTCGCCGCCGCAGCGACCGGGTTGCCGGCCGGCGCAATCGTCGGGCCCGGCACCGGAGACAACATGGGCGCCGCCCTGGGGCTAGGACTTCGGCCCGGAACGCCGGTCATGAGCCTGGGCACCTCCGGTACCGCGTATCTCGTGTCGACCACGCGGACAGCCGATCCATCCGGCGCCGTCGCGGGGTTCGCCGACGCCTCGGGCCGCTTTCTACCGCTCACGGCCACGCTCAACTGCACGCTTGCAGTCGATCGGATGGCGCAGTGGCTCGGGCTCCATCGAGACGATGTCCTGCCGAGCCGTGGAGTCGTGACACTCCCCTACTTCGACGGTGAGCGCACGCCGAACCTGCCCGACGCGTCGGCCGCGGTGCTGGGGCTTCGTCACGACACGGACCCGCGGTCCATCTTGATGGCGACGTACGAAGGCGCGGTCGTCGGGCTCCTCGACGCCCTGGACACCATCGAGGTGTACTCGTCCGGGATCGATCCTGCGGCGCCGCTGGTCCTGATCGGCGGCGGCGCTCGGAGCGAGACGTGGTGGAGAGTGGTCCAGAGGCTCTCCGGCCGAGCCATCTCGATCCCCGGATCGGGCGAGCTGGTGGCTCTCGGAGCCGCCGTGCAAGCAGCCGCGACATTGCGGTCGCAGGACCCGCAGACAGTTGCGGCGGACTGGCGCACGAGTGCCGGAACACTCCTGGAGCCGATCTCGCGCGACATGGAAACGATTTCTCGCCATCGGCGCGTCAGGCAACTCGCACTCGAGGCGCTGCAGAGCCCACGAAAGGATCGTTAGCCGCTCTCGGCCCTCCTCGCCGAAGGCTCGAGGTGCACGGGCGCCACGTCGGGGTGCGCGGGATAGTTGGTAGGCTAGCTTCGGCGGCTGTCACCAACTCAATTCACGGGCAACGGGGGCGTTCGTGAAGCTGAAGCCTCGGTCACAATCGGAGGAGCGGATGGAAGCGGATCACGCGTCGCACGGAGACCCTGCCACGGCCAACATGGCGTTGCGCCTGGTTCGCGCCGGCGAAGTCGTGCTGACTTCGGAGGCGATGCCCGAGCCGAAAGCGGGCGAGGTCCTGCTCCGTGTGACCGCCGTCGGCCTCTGCGGCTCCGACATGCACTGGTTCACCGAAGGTTCGATCGGCGATGCGGTCCTGACGCGGCCGCTGATCCTGGGCCATGAGTTTTCGGGCCGGATAGAGTCCGGACCCCGAGCGGGCGAGCGCGTCGCGGCCGATCCGGCTGTGTCATGCGGTCGGTGCGACATGTGCCACGAGGGCTGGCCGAACCTGTGCCGGTTTGTCGTCTTCGCCGGCCACGGGACGACCGACGGCGCCCTCCGCACTTACATGGCGTGGCCGGAACGCTGTCTCGTGCCTATGCCGGACAACGTCACGGACGCAGAGGGCCCAGTTCTCGAGCCGCTCGGAGTGGCGCTGCACGCCATCGATCTGGGCCACGTCAAGCCCGGGCAGTCCGTGGGGGTATACGGCACCGGCCCGATCGGGCTGCTGCTGATCCAGGCCTTGCGCGCCTGCGGCGCCGACCCGATCTACGCCACGGAGGTCCTGGCCCATCGCGTCGAGGCGGCTCGCGCCGCGGGCGCCACCGAGGCGTTCCAGACCGACGCAAGCGGAAGCGAGCGCCAGCTCGTCCTGGACCGCACTGCCGGCCGTGGCGTTGATGTGGCCTTCGAGACGGGCGGCAACGACGACGCCGTGGGCGCGGCGGTCGCCACGACGCGGCCGGGCGGGCGAGTCGTGCTCGTCGGGATCCCGTCGGACGAGCGAACGTCCTTCAACGCTTCCACGGCGCGACGTCACGGTCTCACGCTGTCGCTCTGCCGGCGGATGGTCCCGGGCGACCTCGTCCACGCCGCGGATCTCGCGGCCGCGGGTTCGATCCAGCTGGGTCCGCTCATCAGCCATCGGTTCTCCCTGGCCGACGGCGCCCTGGCGTTCGACACTCTTGCGGCCCGAAGCGGTCTCAAGGTGATCGTCGAGCCCTGAGGCCGGGCCGGCCGGCCGGGCGTGCAGAGGCGATGCTATTCGGCCCTTTCGCGCGGGCGTTCGCCAGCCCAGCATGGCGGCGAGGAGTCGCCGTGCGACCGACATTGCCCCAACCCGCGTCTTCGATCCCGCCTGCCGCCGGGCCGTTTCGGGTCAAGTCCGCCATCGACAGCCCCGCCATCCTGGGCATAGTCGAGGGCGACTCCGTCCGCTGCGTGGCGTGCGCCCATCGCTGTCTGATCCGGCCGGGGCGGGCCGGGATCTGCCGGGTGCGCGGGAATTGCGACGGCCGTCTCGTGACCGAGGTCTACGGGCAGGCCGTGGCCGCCAACGCCGACCCCATCGAGAAGAAGCCGCTCTTCCACGTCTACCCGGGCACCGTAGCGTTCTCGATCGCGACGCGTGGCTGCAACTTCCACTGCCTGCATTGCCAGAACTGGACGATCTCCCAGGTCGAACGAGACGGCAGGACCGTGCCCGCATTCCAGATGCCCCCCAAAGCGGTCGTCGCAGCGGCCCTGGCCTCCGGTTCGCGGAGCATCGCCTATACCTACACCGAGCCCACCGTCTTCATCGAGTACGTCGTCGACACCGCCAGACTGGCCGCGCAGGCGGGTCTGGCCAACGTCCTCGTCACGAACGGCTACCAGACCCCGGAGACTCTGGACGTGCTCGCGCCGCTGATCCAGGCGGCGAACGTGGACTTGAAGTCGTTCGACGATCGCTTCTACCGAAAGGTCCTCGGAGCGCGGCTGGCGCCGGTCCTGGAGACGCTCGTCGGGATGCGCCGGCGCGGCATCTGGGTCGAGGTGACCACGCTTCTGATCCCGGGTCTCAACGACGACCCAAACGAACTCTCAAGACTGGCCGGATGGATCGCCGCCGAACTCGGGCCGGAGACGCCCTGGCACGTGAGCCGATTCTTCCCCACGTACCGGCTGACCGACCTCGATCCAACGCCCGAGGCCACTATCGTGCGGGCGGTGGAAGTCGGGCGCGCCGCCGGACTCCGACACGTTTACTCGGGCAATCTCGCCGACGGCGACGAGGACACTCGTTGCGCCGAGTGCGGCGAAACGCTGATCCGGCGGCGCGGGTTTCAGGCGGTGCAAGCGGGTCTGGTCGATGGGCTGTGCGGCCGCTGCGGCCACTCTCTGGCGGGCATCGGGCTGGCCGAGTGGAGCCGCTCGGCGGCGCCGATATGAGCGACTCGCCGCGGCCGGCCGACGTTCGAGCGCCTCGCCCGCGTCCGACGGCAGTGGCGGGCACGTTCTACCCGGCCGATCCGGAACGCCTTCGGCGGCTGGCCGACTCGCTTCTTGACGGCGCCGAAGCCGTGGCTCGGCCCGCCGAATTGACCCCGGAGTCGATCGTCGGCGGACTCGTTCCACACGCGGGTCTGATCTACTCCGGCGCCGTCGCGGCCCTCACATGGAAGCTCGTCGGCGAGCTGGCGCCGACGACGGTCGTTCTGGCCGGCACGGATCATCAAGCGTCGGCAGCCGGTGTGGGGATCTGGACCGGCGGGCCGTGGCGGACGCCGTTTGGGGAAGTCCCGGTGGACCGCGATCTGGCGCAGCGGGTCGTCGACCTCGGCCCGCCTTTCGCGCCCGATGACGAAGCCCACCTCGAGGAGCACTCCCTGGAGATCCAGCTGCCGCTGCTGGCGCGGGCTTGCCCTGGGACGATGATCGTGCCGCTCGCCGTCAGTCCGCGCCTCCGCACTCACGCCGACGCGGGCGCGCGACTCGGCCGTCTCCTCGCCGAGCTCCGTGGCGCCGGCAATCGCATCCTCCTCGTCGCCAGCTCCGACTTCGCCCACTATCCGCCTGCCCGAGTCTGCGAGGAAGTGGACGATCGCCTTCTCGTGCCGCTCCTCGAACTCGACGGCGATGCTCTCGGCGACCTCGAGACGGCTCTGCGTCGAGCGAAGATGCCCGGCCTCGTGTGCGGCCTGTGCGGCATCGACCCGGTCCGGTTCACGCTCGCCGCGCTCACCCAGATGGGTGCGACCCGCGGCATCCTGCTCGGCAAGGCCACCTCGGCGGATGCCGGCGGCGATCCTCGCCGCACCGTGGGCTACGCCGCGGCGGTCTTCGTCTAGGCGCCGCGACGCCGACCTCCTGATAGGCTGCGCGCATGAAAGTGGACTCGGAGTACTGGGGGCGCTACTACGCCGTCACCGTCGACCGGCCGGCGTGGGAAACCGTCGGCATCGCCATCGAGCGATTCTCGGCCGAGGACGACGCGGCCGCGGGATCCGCTCGCGAACACGATCCGCGCCGCGATCGGCTGGCTGTAGATCTGGGTTGCGGAGCCGGGCGCGATGCACGTCAGCTTCTTCGCGCCGGATGGCACGTGCTCGCGGTCGACCGCGAACCGGCGGCCCTCGAGACACTGAAATCCGCTGCCGGCCATCAACTCGGCGCGCGCCTTGAGACTCGGGTCGCGGACCTGGCGACGGTAGAGATTCCGCCTTGCGATCTCGTGAACGCGAGCCTGTGTCTCCCGTTCCTCGCTCCCGAAGCGTACGCGGCCACGTGGCGCCGCATCGTGTCGGCGCTCGGACCGGGCTCACGCTTCTCGGCGATGCTCTTCGGCGACCGCGACGCATCGGCCACCGACGAGACGATGACCTGTCTGGCTCCGGAGCGGATCGAGGCGGACCTGGCGGGGTTCGAGATCGAACACTGGCATGCCAAAGAAGAGGACTCGCGGACCGCGCTGGGCGAGCCGCGGTACTTGCACCTCATCGAGTTCGTCGCTCGCAAGGTCGGTTAGCGCCGGTCCGCGTCTGGGTTGCGCATGCCGGGCGGCGGGGGCATAAGAACGCTCGAAAACCGGCCGCCGCCGCACTATTCTCGGGCTGACCGTATCATCTCGTTCCCGCCGACGGCGAGGCGTGTCGAGCTCGACGGCCGTCGCAGAGTCTCACGACTCCTCCTGCGGGCATTCACGAGTTCTGCACATTCAAGCTCAACCATCGAAGTTGAGCGGGACATCGATCCGGCCGTCGAGCCAGCGAACCAAAGTGGAGAGGCAGGAAAAGCCAAATGACAGCGGAGAACGCGATCGGCGCCCCCGCGCACCCGGCCGTCGAGGTCGACTCGAGGGCCCGTTTCGAGATCCTCGCGGCGATCATGATCGCCCTGTTCCTGGGCGCGCTCGATCAGACGATCGTCGGTCCCGTCCTGCCCAAGATCTCGACGCAGCTCAACGGCGTCGACTTCTACACCTGGGTCGTGACCGTCTACCTTGTCACAAGCACCGCGGCCATCCCGGTCTACGGCAAGTTGTCCGACTACTTCGGCCGCAAGCCGATGCTGTTGATCGGCATCAGCCTCTTCCTGGTCGGTTCCGTGCTCTCCGGACTGAGCCAGACCATGTGGCAGCTGATCCTCTTCCGTGGCGTCCAGGGTTTGGGCGCAGGCGCCCTCTTCCCGATCTCTCTGGCGGTCATCGGCGACCTGTTCACGCCGGCCGAGCGCGGCAAGTATCAGGGCCTGTTCGGCGCCGTCTTCGGTGTCGCCTTCCTGGTCGGCCCGTTCCTGGGCGGTCTCCTCACCGACAACCTCTCCTGGCACTGGATCTTCTTCGTCAACGTGCCGATCGGGCTCTTCTCGCTCTATCTCATCGGTAGGCTGCTGCCGACCGTGCACCCAACGGGAGCGAGATTCACGCTCGACATCCCCGGCCTGGTTACCTTCATCGGCGCAGTGGTGCCGGTCCTGGTCGCCTTGACGCTCGCCGAGAACGGTAACTGGGGCGATCCGGCAGTCATCGCCGGGTTTGTCATCGGGTTCCTCTTCCTGCTCGCCTTCATCGTCGCCGAGGCTAAGGCCGAGGACCCGATGATCCCGCTGGACCTGTTCCGGAACCGCACTTTCACCGTCTCGGTCATTGCCACGTTCCTGTTCGTGTTCGGCTTCTCGACGCTGATCATCTTCCTGCCACTCTGGTTCCAGGTCGTCCAGGGAGCGAGCACCACGGCGTCCGGATACCTGCTCCTGCCGTTCCTCTTCGGATTGATCTTCAGTTCGATCGTGGCCGGCCAGATCGTCAGCCGAACCGGGCGCTACAAACTGCTGATCTCCGGTTCGATGGCGGTGATGGGAATCGGGCTCGCGCTGTTCTCGAACCTTCGAGCGGATACGTCGAACCCGGTCCTGTGGTCGTGGATGCTCATCACCGGACTTGGTGTGGGACCGTCGATGGCGATCTTCACCCTCATCGTCCAGAACGACGTCTCTTTCGAACGGCTCGGGACCGCGACAAGCGACCTGACGCTATTCCGCCAGATCGGGACTTCGGTCGGGCTGACGATGGCATTCACGCTGTTCCGGAACAACCTCACCTGGGGCCTCATCCACGACTCGGTCGTGGGTGCCGGCGCGCCGGCGGCTGCCGTTCCGGTCACCGCTCCCGCGGCCTTCGATGTCGGCCGGCTGCTATCGGTCGGCGGCACGGGGAACAGTGCCTTCGCGGGGATTCCCAAGGAACTCATCGGCTTTTACACGAGCGGCTTCCACGAAGCCTTCTCGATCGCAATCGCGAACTGCGTATGGCTCGGAGTCGGCGCCGCCGCACTTGCATTCCTGACCACGCTGGCACTCAAGGAGAAGCCTCTCCGGGCGCACTTCCATGCCGATCAGGCCGCGCGCGCGGGCATGCGCAAGATGGCCGGCGGGCCTTCGGCGGAGGGCGCGGAGTAACCTTCCGGTAGCGGCGAGTAGCGCCGCGCCCCGGGGGTAACGGATGGCAACGAGTACGGCACAGCGGCTGGCGGGCGTCGCTCTCACGGCGATTCTGCTGGCCGCTTGTGGGAACGCCACGCCGACGCCGATCCTGCCGGCACCTGCCACTCCCTCGCCAACGCCCATCTACGCCGTCGGTCCGACCGCCACGCCGGGCGCGTCGCCGACAGCGGTCCCAACGCCGACCCCAGCGCCGACGCCGGTCGAAGGAATCCCGACCTTCAAACACATCTACCTGATCGTGATGGAGAACAAGGAATACGGGAGCATCGTCGGAGCGAGGGCGGCCCCGTACGAGAACTCGCTGATCGCCCGTTACGGGCAGGCGACCAATGTCTACGCCGCGACTCACCCGTCCGAACCCAACTACATCGCCCTCACTTCCGGCGACCTCAACGGGGTCAGGACCGACGGCTACTACAACCTCAACGCGCCGAACATCTTCGACCAGATCGAGGCGGCCGGACGGACCTGGCATGTCTACGCGCAGGGATATCCCGGCAACTGCTTCACCGGTGCGGTCGGTGCCGGCGTGATCGATGGCTTCGGCGCAGCCGGCCAGTACGTGCGCAAGCACAACCCGGCCATCAGCTACTCGAGCATCGTCCACGACAAGACGCGATGCGCCCGGATCACCCGGCTCGCGGGCTTCGATCCGGCGGCCGCCGACTTCGAGATGATCGTCCCCAACTTGATCAACGACATGCACAGCAGTTCGGTCTCCGTCGGGGACTCTTTCCTGAAGGCGTTCGTGCCCAGGATCATCGGCAGTGCCGCATTCGCCGATTCCGTGCTCTTCATCACCTGGGACGAGGGCGGAACGGCGCGGCACGGAGGCGGGCACATAGCCACGATCGTCGTGAGTCCCGGGATGGCGCCCGCGTCCAGATACGTCGGTGCCGCAAATCACTATTCACTGCTGCGGACGATCGAAGACGCCTGGCGCATGCCATACCTGGCCCAGGCCGGCGTCGCCGCCCCGCTGGCATTCCCGTACTAGGACGCACCTCGAATCGTGGCGCGCGTCATCATGACGCCACTCAGTTGAGCGAAGAGGTAGGCGACAAGTGGCTGTCAGCGAGCGGGCCGGCAAACCGGCGGAGCCTTCGATGCTGGTCGATGTCGATCGGCTGATCGGCGCGTACTACGACATCAAGCCCGACCCATCGATCCCCGCCCAGCAAGTCTCATTCGGGACTTCCGGGCATCGCGGATCGTCGCTCAACGGCTCGTTCAACGAGAACCACATCCTCGCCACCAGCGAGGCGATCTACCGCTATCGGCGAAGCCGGGGAATCGACGGCCCACTCTTCATCGGCAAAGACAGCCACGCCCTGTCCGAGCCGGCGACCCGCTCCGCCCTCGAAGTCCTCGTCGCCAACGGCGTGTCGGTCCGGGTCGACAGCGCCGGCGGCCTGACCCCCACGCCATCGATCTCGCACGCGATCCTGACCTACAACCGAGGCCGGAGCGAAGGTCTGGCCGACGGCATCGTCGTCACGCCATCGCACAACCCGCCCGAGGACGGCGGCTTCAAATACAACCCGCCCAACGGCGGGCCGGCCGACACGGACGTGACCGGCTCCATTCAGCGTGAGGCGAACGCACTCCTGCGCAACGGACTGGCTGGAGTGAAGCGCGTCTCCTACGAGACTGCCATCAGGCAGGTTGGACGCTACGACTTCACGGGCGTATACGTGGCCGACCTTGCCACCGTCCTGGACATGCAGGCGATCCGGACCTCCGGTCTCAAGCTCGGAGTGGATCCGCTCGGCGGGGCGAGCGTCGGCTACTGGGCGGCCATCCGCGACCTCTACCACTTGGATCTCACGGTCACGAACGAAGTGGTCGATCCACAGTTCGCGTTCATGACGGTCGACTGGGATGGCCGCATCCGGATGGACCCCTCGTCGCCGTACGCGATGGCTCGCCTGGTCGCGCTCAAGGATCGCTTCGACGTCGCCTTTGCCTGCGACACGGACGCCGACCGTCACGGCATCGTGGCGGGAGCGGCGGGGCTCATGAACCCCAATCATTTCCTGTCGGCCGCTATCGAGTACCTCTATCGAAACCGGGACTGGCGACCCGACGTGGCCGTGGGCAAGACCCTCGTGTCGACGAGCATGATCGACCGCGTCGCCGCCGAGTTGGGTCGCAAGCTGCTCGAGGTTCCTGTCGGTTTCAAGTGGTTCGTGGACGGGCTGGTCGATGGATCGCTCGGTTTCGGCGGCGAGGAGAGCGCCGGGGCATCGTTCCTTCGCCGCGACGGCACCGTCTGGACGACCGACAAGGACGGTCTGATCGCGTGTCTGCTGGCGGCGGAACTGACCGCCAGGAGCGGGCACAACCCGGCCGTCGCCTACGACGCGCTGACGGAGAAGTACGGAGCGCCGGCCTACCGCCGGATCGACGCCGCGGCGACCCGCGAGCAGAAGGCGATCCTGGCGAAGCTCTCGCCGGCTCAGATCTCCGTTTCCGAGCTGGCCGGCGAGCCGATTACCGCGGTCCTGACCCGCGCGCCCGGCAACGACGCCCCAATCGGCGGCGTCAAGGTTTCGACTGAGCACGGCTGGTTCGCCGCCAGGCCGTCCGGCACCGAAGACGTCTACAAGATCTACGCCGAGAGCTTCCTGGGAGAGGAGCACCTGGAGCGGATAATCGGCCAGGCCCAGCTGGTTGTAGGTGACGCGCTGGGTGCTTCCAGGCCGGCCGGCGCGAGCTAGCGACGCGAAGACGGCGGTGCTCTCCACGCTCTCAGCCTGAGGTGCGGGCGCGCAACACCCGGGCATACGACCGGAGAGCCACCGCCCCTCGCCCAAAAGTACCGTCCAGTTGTGCCGGAAGGCTGCACTTGACGCGCTCCGCGGCTCGTCTAACGTTTAACCCGCACACGTCCCGTAATCAAAGAGTGCGTCGGTGGATCAGAGTCAGAACCAGAGTGGGGCGCCGCCCAAAGGCCCAAGCCAGGCGGTCGTTTCGCTGAATCGCGAGTTCATGGCCGTCCTCGTCAACGAGGAAGCTGCCAGCATCGGCCGGGCGATCGCTCAGATCGTCCGCGGTGACGGCTGGATCGAGGCCAAGGCGTCGGCCGTGCTGGTCGACGCCATTGCCGCTTGGCTCGGCCGCGACGCCGTCCAGACCGTCGGTTTCTACGCCAACGGCACGGGCCCCGTCGAGGTCGTGGCCAAGATCGGCAACTACTACATCACCGGCCACGGCATCGAGAGCGAGAGCGACGCTACGGTCAACGCCTGCGAGCGCCACCGGGCGCGGTTCAGCCAGTCCCGGATCGACGACTACGACCTCAAGTCGGGCAATTCGCGCTTCAACTGGGGAACGCCGCTGACCCAGCGCGCAGCAGATCGCCTGGCCGGCCTTCTCAACGAAGAAGTCGACGCCGAGATCGCCCGAGTCGTGCTGGGCATCTAGCCCGCAGACTCCCGGCCCAGTCCGGATCGACCGGCTAGAGGCGAGCGCGAAGCTCCAGAACGTGCTCCCATTCGTGTTCGAGCAGGCGCCGCAGCATTCGGCGCGCGGTGCGAGGCGGCTTTCCCTCCCGCTCGATGAGCAGGGTCAGCTCCGCTCCAGACATCGCTTCAAGCCGCGCCATGACGGTCGCACGCTCGGCGGCCAGAGCCGTCCAAGGTTCGTTTTCGGCGGCCGCGATAGCCGCCTTTGTCACGGAGGCTCCCGGCAGACCCCCAAGGGTCGAACTGACGTACGACCACTCCGACTCGGCAACATGTGACAGGATCGCCGCCGCCGATCTGCCGCCGGCAGGCGGCGATTCGGTCAACGGCAGGCGCTGGGCTCGAGCGGCAGCCACGAGTTCCTCGCGCGACCACTCCGACCAGCGCAGCTGTCGGGACGCCTCCTCCGGGGTGAGCGGCTCGCGGTCCGGGGCGATGACCAGCTGGCCGAACCCCAGGAGCTTGCGCTCGATCGCGTGGTCGGCGACGTGGAGCTCGATCGGCTCCGGGTTTGGCGGCTTTTCGCCGTGGCGGCGCAGGAACTCGAGGCGCTCGCGAATCGCGGCCCGCGTATTCTCGATCGCCTCGTCGGTGGTCGGTCCGAAGGCCTGGCAGCCGGGCAAGCCCGGAACATAGACCCAGGTCCTCTTGTGCTGCGGCCCCGACTCGAGGTACAGGTCGAACTGCACGGCGGGCTAGCCCTCGAGGACCGTCTCGGGTGCGACGTGCTCCAGCCCATGCGCCTGGGCGACGGCCTTGTAGGTCACGTTCCCGCCGGCGACATTGAGCCCGTCACGGAGGTGGCAATCGTCCGCGAGAGCCTGCCGCCAGCCCTTGTCGGCCAGGGCCAGCGTGAACGGCAGCGTGGCGTTGTTGAGAGCGAACGTCGATGTGCGTGCCACAGCGCCCGGCATGTTGGTGACGCAGTAGTGCACCACGCCGTCAACGACATAGGTCGGGTTGGAGTGAGTCGTGGGCCGCGATGTCTCGAAGCAGCCGCCCTGGTCGATGGAGACGTCCACGACGACGGAGCCCCGCTTCATCGCCCCTACCATCTCGCGAGTCACGAGCCGCGGCGCGGTGCCGCCCGGCAGGAGCACCGCCCCGATTACGAGGTCCGCACCTAGAACGCACTCCTCGATGTCGTCGACGGTCGCGTAGCGCGTTCTCAGCGCGGGTGCGAACGCCAGATCCAGCTCCTTGAGACGCGGCAGCGACCGGTCGATCACCGTGACGTCCGCCTCGAGACCCAGGGCCATGCGCAGCGCATTCATGCCGACTACGCCACCGCCCAGCACGACCACCTTTGCGGGCGGCACGCCAGGGACCCCACCGAGGAGCACCCCGCGCCCGCCCGCCTCCTTCTCCAGCGCATGAGCGCCGGCCTGGATCGACATCCGGCCCGCGACCTCGCTCATCGGGGCGAGCAGCGGCAAGCCTCCTCTCTCGTCCGTGACCGTCTCGTAGGCGATGGCTACGACGCCGGCCTTCAGCAGGCCTCGAGTCTGCGAAGAGTCGGGGGCGAGATGCAGATACGTGAACAGGATCTGGCCCTCGCGGAGCATCGCGATCTCTTGCGGCTGCGGCTCCTTGACCTTGACCACGAGATCGGCGCGACCGAACACGCCCGCGGCATCGGCGACGATCTCCGCGCCGGACGATCGGTACAGCGCATCATCGAGGTCGATCTCCTCGCCTGCGCCCGCCTGGACGACTACCTTGTGGCCGTGGGAGACGAGCTCCCGCACGGCGCTCGGGGTCAGACCGACACGGAACTCGTTGTCCTTGATTTCGCGGGGCACACCGACAAGCATCTCGACCTCTCCGGGCGATCCGAAACTCAATGTGGGATCCCGGGGGCGCGTCCGACGCGCGAATTCGAGCCGCGCTCATGCCAGTGCCTGGGCCGCGGGTGCGACGTCCGCGGCGGTGGAGTCGTGCGAGCGCAAGCTCACCCGGGAGCCGTTCCCCGCATTCTCTCACTTGCCGGCGAACATGCCGGCCGGGCGGGATCGGCCGCTATTGATCAGCGCCGCTTCGTGGCGCTGACCTTGCGCATGTGGGACCGGTTCACGAGGATCGCGTCGCGAGGCGTATCCCTGATCGTCGCCGCTCCGACCTGCACCTGGGGCGAGAAGACGGGCAGGAACAGCTCGGTTCCGCGCTCCGTGAGCGTGAGCGGATCCTGCGAAGGGAGCAGGAGGAGTACGCCCGACACTCGGAAAGGCGTCGCCTCGAGGGTGACGTCGTAGGCAACTCGGAACCTGGACCAGGCCTCACGGTCTTCGTCGCTCACCACCGGCTCGCCGTCTTCGGCCGGCATGACGATCGAAATGTCGTACGGATCGACGCTCTTCACACCGGGTGCCGGCGCGAGCGGCCTCGAAAGGTCGTTGGGGCCTTGCAGGGCGTTGTTGACGCCGATAGGGGCGCGCTTCTCCAGTGCGGCGCCGATCTTGACGCCTCCCTGAAGCATCGCGTCGACCCGACCGTCCTCGGTGAGCGCGACGAAGTGGCCGGGCCGCTTTCTGCTTGCGACGATCCCGCTGCCCCCGATTGCCGGGTTGAACAACCCTACGGCCATCCGTTGTCTCCTTCGCCCGCCGACGGCCACTTTCGGGAGGTCGGACTGCGACCTCCGGCCGAGTTGGGCCGATACGAACCTGTTCGGACCAGGCCCCTACAAGGCTTCGGTGCGAATGACGCCAACTTGACCGATCCGGGCCGTGCTCGAGCCGGCCGGAGGTCATGCCCCAACGAGGACCGTCGGGCCGACCACACCCGCAGATTGCGGTCAGGGCACCAGCCGGTAGGGCAGGTACTCCGGGTACCACATTGCCGAGTCGATGGCGTCGAGGATCTCTTCGTCGCGATAGAGACGGCCGACTCCGCAGTCGCGGCTCTGGCACACGACCTTGGCCGCGATCTCTCGAGAAACCTTCCGCAACTCCGAGATGGCCGGGTAGAGGGCGCCCATCGCGAGCCGCTCGGGCGTGACCATCTCAGCCAGGGTCCGGGCCGCCAGAAGGAACATCTCATCGGTGATCTCGCGCGCTTCCGCGACGATCGCGCCGAGACCCATGCCCGGGAAGATGAAGACATTGTTGGCCTGGCCGATCAAATGATCGGCGCCGTTGACGGTGACCGGATCGAATGGGCTGCCGGTCGCGATCAGGGCTCGGCCTTCCGTCCAGGCCAGGATGTCGGCCGGGATCGCCTCCGTCTTGGTCGTAGGGTTCGAGAGCGGGAAGATGACCGGTCGCTCGGCATGGGCGGCCATCTCGCGGATTGCGGATTCGGTGAAGGCGCCCGGCATGCCGCTCGTTCCGATGAGCATCGTCGGCTTCACCCCGGCGATCACGGCGGTCAGATCGAGCCGATCGGACGGCGACAGGCCATCGAAACCGTATGAGCTCAGTTCGGCGGCGGTGAGGGCAAATTCCAGCTTGTCGTCGTCCAGTTGGTCGCGATCGGCGAAGACCAGACCCTTCGTATCGACGGTCACGATCGCCCTCTTGGCACCGGCTGCGTCCAGGCCCTCCGCCATCAATGCCGTGCGGACGAGCCGCGCGATCCCGGTGCCGGCGGCGCCCGCGCCCAGGAAGACGAAGCGCTGCTCGCTCAGCGGCCGGCCGACTGCCCTAACGGCGGCAAGAATCCCGGCCAGGACCACCGCCCCGGTCCCCTGGATGTCGTCGTTGAAGCTCGTGATGCGGTGGCGATAGCGGTCCAGGATCCGGATCGCGTTGTGCTGCTTGAAATCCTCCCACTGCAAGATCGCCCGCGGACAGACCTCGAGGATTGCGCCGACGAAGGCTTCGAGGAAGTCGTCGTACTCGCCGCCACGGAGCCGGCGGTGGCGGTATCCGACGTACATCGGATCTGCCAGCAGGCCCTCGTTGTCAGTGCCAACGTCAAGCGAGACGGGCAGTGTGTGAGCCGGATAGATACCCGCGCCGGCGGTGTACAGGGACAGCTTGCCCACAGGGATGCCCATGCCGCCCGCGCCCTGGTCGCCCAGGCCCAAGATCCGCTCGTTGTCCGTGGCCACGATCAGGCGGACGTCGGCGACGCCCACGCCGCTCGAAGGCGAATCGGGTCTGGCGTTGCGCAGCAGGTCCGGGATCCGATCCTTGTCGGCGGGAGTGATCCAGAGGCCGCGCGGTCGCCGCATGATGTGGCTGAAGGTCTGGCAAGCGCGGCCGACGGTAGGCGTGTACACGATCGGCAGGAACTCCTCGAGGTTCTCGACGAGGACCCGATAGAAGAGCGTCTCGTTGCGATCCTGCAGCGACGACAGCCCGATGAAGCGTTCGAGGTCGTCGCTCTTGCGCCTGATGTGTTCGAGCTCGAGGCTGACCTGTTCGTCGATCGTGGCGACCCACGGCGGCAGCAGCCCGCGCAGGCCGAAGACGTCGCGCTCCTTTTCGTCGAAGCCCGTGTCCTTGTTGAGGAGGGGCACTTCGAGAAGCTCGGCGCCCCCGTGAGGTACCGGCACCACCCCGCTTGGGCGAAGGCTCTTGACTGAACGCGGCGGCTGTCTCATGTGGTCAGCATCGACGGGGAGACACGCCCGCGCAATACCCCTTTCGGCCCTTACCGACGACGAAGCCTCAACTTCGACGGGGCTACTGGCAGGGGTTCGGCTCGCCCGGAACCATGACCCGAACCTGCACCGAGTCTTTTGCCCCGAGGCTGTCGACGAAACGGGTCAGTTGGTTCGACTGCTTGATGACCGGCTCGAGCTTGCCGAGATCGGCGCCGGAGACGACTGCGCAGCGGTAGGTGTCATTGCCCATCGCCGTCCCGAAGGCGGAGAACGGGGTGGCCAGCGGCCAGGGCACCTCGCTCGGGGTTATGCCGCTGGTCTCCTGCGTCGGCGGGAGCGCGAGGACGGCAAGACGGTCGGGTTCGTATGAGGACGACTGGCCGAGCTCATCGGGCAGCCACATCGCCAGGCTCGTGACCTTCTGCCAGAACGATGCGAAAGCCGCCGCGGTGCCGGGGGCGGGTGCCGAATCAGCGACCGCGGAATCCGAATCGCCCGTCAATTCGTATGTCTTGCCGTCGACGACGAGTTGGATGTGCCCGATCGCAGCGCCCGCCTTGGGGGTCTCGACGAAATCGGTCTTGGTCCCGAGCAGGCCTTGCTTGCCCGCCTCGGCTACGATCGCGTCGATCCCTTTGGCGCTGATGGTCCGCACGGACGGCCCGATCCACAACGGGGCCGGATAGATGGCCGGCACGGCCACCATGCCGTCGATGAACTTGCCGTCCGAGATCGTGGCGGCCGCGAGCCACCCGAAGGTGTACTGCGGAGCGAGGGCCTGGGTCCGCCACGCCCGCAAGTAGAAGCCGCCCGAGGACGAGGGGCCGTCCGGCGCCGTCGACGGTGAGGGCGATCCACCCGGGGCGGAAGGGCTGGCGGAGCCGGACCCTCCCCCTCCACCGGCCACGCAGCCGACGAGGAGGAACGGCAACACCATAAAGGCGGCCAGACGGGATGACTTCGAGAGCGAATCCGTGCGGGCGATCATGTGCTTCCCCTAGTGGTCAGGTTGGTATAGCACACGGACGCCGTAGCCCGGCTTTGGGTTCCCCGACGGCCCTCGTTTCGGGCAGCTCGAGCGGAGCGCCCGTTCAGCCCTCGACAACCGCCTTTACCGCCGCGACCACATGGTCGATGTTCGCGGGAGTGAGGCCGGCGACGTTGATCCGGCCCTTGCCGACGACGTAGACCGCAAACTCGTCGCGCAGCCTCGCCACCTGTTCGGTAGATAGCCCGAGCAGGGCGAACATGCCGCGCTGCCTCGCGATCGGTTCCCAATTGCCCGGAACCCCGGCCTCCGCGAAAGCCTTCACCAGTGCGGCGCGATTGCCGAGGATGCGGTTGCGCATTCCGGCCAGATCCACTTCCCATTGGGACTTGAGGGCCGCGTCGGTGAGGATCGTCTCCACGATGTCGCCGCCGTGAGCCGGCGGGTTCGAGTAATTCGACCGGATCGCGATCTTGAGGTGGGTCAACGCAGAGCTGGCCCTCGCGGCATTGGCGGCCACGATCGTCAACGCCCCGACGCGTTCGTTGTACAGCGCGAAGTTCTTCGAGAAGCTCGAACAGATGAGGAACTCGAGCCCCGGCCTGGCCAGACCCACGAGCCAGTCGGCGTCCTCGCGTAAGCCGAAGCCGAAGCCCTGGTAGGCGAAGTCGATCACCGGAACAAGCTCACGCTGGGTGATTATCTCGGCGATGGCGGCCCAGGTCTCGGCGTCGGGGTCAACGCCGCTCGGGTTGTGGCACGAGCCGTGAAGCAGAACGACGTCCCCAGGGACCGCAGACCGCAGCGCGCCCAGCATCTTGCCGACGTCCACGCTTCGCCCGGACTCGTCGAGGTACGGGTACGTCCGGAGCGAGAAACCCGCCAGCGTGAAGAGCTGCGGATGGTTGGGCCAGGTAGGCTCGGACAGCCAGATCGTCTTCGACGAGCCCGTCTGGAGCAGGAAGTCTGCCGCAACGCGCAAAGCGCCGGTGCCACCGGGGGTCTGGGCCGTGGCGGACCGGCCGCTCTCCACGATCTCGTGGTCCGCACCGAAGATGAGGTCCCGGACCGCCTTCTTGTACCCGGGCCGCCCATCGATCGGAAGGTAGCCCTTCGAGCCCGCCTTCTCGAGCAGGCGGCGTTCAGCCTCCAGCACGGACGGAATCACCGGCGTGACGCCGGAGTCGTCGACGTAGACCCCGACCGCCAGGTTGACCTTGTTTGGACGCGTGTCGGCGCGGAAGGTCTCGGTCAGGCCGAGGATCGGGTCCGGCGGAGCCGGCGTGAGCGAGCGGATCGGCAGGGCCACGGGACGTTCCTTGATGCGGAGTGACGGCTGTTGCCGCGCACAAGATACAGGCCGGCGCCGTACGGCGGGCATTGCGCCTTGACGCGGCCTGCAATTGCCCGGCTGAGAGCTACCGGATCCCGTCCGAACGAGCGTCCAGAACCGCCCGCACCCGGGCTGCCAGCTGCTCCAGGGAGTATGGCTTTTCGAGCAGCGGCGCCTGTGGGCCTACCGCCAATGAATCCACATGCTCGGCGCTGTAGCCCGACGCGTACAGGATGGCTGTGACGGGGTGATTGCGATGAATCAGCGCCGCCAGCTGCGAGCCCGACATCCCAGGTATGACCACGTCGGTGAAGAGCAGGTCGAACGGCTCGGGCCGGGAGGCAGCCAGCGCCACGGCCTCGGTTCCGTTCATTGCCGGGGTCACGTCGTAGCCGAGGCGGCGCAGGCAGGCGAGGCCAAAAGAGGCCACGCCCGGATCGTCCTCCACGAACAACACGCTCTCGGTGCCGCCGATCGGCTGGACCCTGGCCTCCGACCTGGCCAATTCGCCATCTGCAATCGGGAAGTGCAATTCCACCGTGGCGCCCTGGCCCGGCGGCGACTGGACGACCACGTGCCCGCCCGATTGCGCAACGAAGCCGTACACCATCGGCAACCCGAGACCCGTGCCCTTGCCCTGTGGTTTCGTTGTGAAGAACGGCTCGAATATCCGGTTGATGATCGACTGCGGGATGCCGACGCCGGTGTCCCAGACAACCACGGCGACATGATCCTCGGGCTCTTCCGCTTGGCCGCCGACGCAGGCCGGAAAGGAGCGCACTGCAAGTGTCAGCTCGCCGCCTTGCGGCATCGCGTCCCGGGCGTTGCTGGCCAAATTGAGAATCGCTTGTTCGAGCGTCGCCGGATCGACTTCGACCCTCGCCGGCCCCGGTTCGATCTCATGGCGCAACACGATCGTCTCGCCGATCAGGCTGCGAACCAGCGTTTCGACCGAACCCAGGAAGTCGCGCAGGTCGAGCGTTTGAGCCTGGAGCGGGACCCGTCGCGAGAAAGCCAGCAGTTGCCGCGTGAGAACGGCCGCGTGCTCGGCGGCCCCGAGGATCGTCCGTGCGTCATCACGAGGATCCGGGCTCTCGCCGCTGGCGATCAACGACGCGAAGCCCGCGATCGCCGTAAGGCTGTTGTTGAAATCGTGGGCCACGCCGCCGGCGAGCTGACCGACGGCTTCGAGCCGCTGGGCTTCCGCGAGCCGCTCGGCGAGCACCTCACGCTCCGTCATGTCGACCAGCTGGACGACCACTCCGGCGGGCTTACCGTCGGAGCCCCACTCGATGGCATCGTGGATCTCGGCCCGAGCCTCCTGCCCGTCCCTGGACCAGAACGTCGCCAGCCGAGGACCGAAGACCTTCCCCGTACCGATCGTCCTCTGGGCACGCGCGTCCACTCCGGCCCGAAACTCCTCGGGAACGAGCATCGACACGGGTCGCCCGAGGATCTCTCCGATCGTCCAGCCCAGGTACCGTTCGGCGGCGGGGTTCCACTCCCGGATCCGGCCCTCGACGTCGAATGCCAGAGTGGGCAACGGGGACTGCTCGACCAACGCACGAAATCGCTCGGCGCTGCGGTGCTGGGCGATCTCCGCGAGGCGCGCCTGCTCCGCGGCACCCCGGGCCTCGGCGGCGACGGCGCGCCAGTGCGTGGCGGCCCAGGCAAGCGCGAGATAGCCCAACCCCGTGACGGCAGCCATGATGGCCACGGCAAGCGCGGGCGGTGAGACATGCGGTACGGCCAGCATGCTCGGCGTGGTCCGAGCCAGCGCCGATCCGACCACCCCAGACGCCCAACCGGCAAGGAGACCGGCCCGAAGCCGCCGGCCGTCGAGCATCCCGACCAGCAGGATCGCGCCGAGGAGCGGTAGGACTACTGCGACATCGACGCCGACCGGCAGAAGCGCCCCTCCTATTACGGAGCCGGCGTCGAGAACGACCACCGCGGGGATGACCAGAAGACGCCATGGGCCTTCGGCCTGGACGGTCCACAACGACGCCAGCAGAGCGAGGCCGATCGCCGCAGTGATCGGTATGGAGATTTCGCGATTGCCGGCCGGGAGAAAGAGAGCCTGGGCGACGAGGGCGGGAACTAGGAAGGCGCCCGCGAGCATTGCAAGCCTGCGGGCGGCCCGGCGCGTCGCCCCATCCGGCTGGCCGGCACCTTGCATGGTCATGGCGCTACGCCGCCGACCTCTGGCACGGACGGACCCCGCTTCAGGCGCTGACGGAAACGTTGAGTTCGAGCATGAGCCGCCGGTACGGCCGTGTCCAGCCCCGGGCCCGGCGCCACGCGGCTGGACCGCGGGCGTTCGGCGGGGCGGGACCCGGCGCCGAGCCCCCGGACGCGGACGCAGGATCCGCGCCGCGAGCCGCAACTCGCGCTCAGCGATCGCGATATTCAGGATTCCTACAGGATCCGATGCCAGAACTACCGACACGGGACGCGGGTTTCGCCTCCTCCGCGCCGCGTCCCATAGTCGCCATCCCCCTCCATGACGCCCTCCCGATCTCCCTCCGGGAGGGCGTCGGCTGTCTAGCTGTTGGGACGTGACGCCTCGAAGGGCTTGGTGGCATCGGTTGCGGCCGTGGCCACATCCGGCTCTGGGAGCCTGAGCAGCCTGGCCACGACCTCGGCCTGGAGGCTCATCCTGACGTGCGCAGGATCGAGAGCTGCCTGGAATGCAAGGCCCGCACCTACGGCCTCGATGATGATCGCCATGTCGCGCGGCTCGAACGGCGGCTGCTGGCCGGCCTTTTTGTAGCCTGATGCGATCAAGTCGGCGCTGACCATCCTGGCGCGCTCGTATTGCTCGGCCATCAGCACTCGCGCCCGATCGTCGCGCATCGCGTGCAGCCAGAACTCGATGGCGAGCACGACCCACTGCTTCTCCGACTCCGGCTCCTCAGCCGGCCCGGCCTCCAGCCCGCGAGCCATCGCGTCCAGGTCCTGCCCCTGGAAACGCCGTGCGTGCTCTGCCGACTGGACCTCGATCCGGCGTTCGATCAGGGCGATGAACAAGTCCGTCTTGCTCGCGAAGTTCGAATAGACGGCGCCTTTCGTGTACCCGGCGGCGGCGGCCACTTCATCGAGGCTTGCCGCCTCGAAGCCGAGCCGGGCGAATACCTGGGCAGCGGCGTCGATGAGGCGCTCGCGGGTCTGGGACTTGCGCTCCTGGCGGTTGAGTCGTTCTTGCATAGATAGAAGATACCAGATGGTATGAACATACTCATGGGTATTGACATACTGATCAGTATCGACATACTTATCGGTATCGCCGCCGAGGAGACGGGGGCCGGAGACCAAGGAGACCGGAATGCTGCTGGAGGTCGAAGAGCTGACCAAACGATACAAGCGGGGTGCGACGCGAGCCAACGACAGCGTGAACCTCACGGTCGACGCCGGCCAGGTGTACGGGCTGCTGGGCCACAACGGCGCCGGCAAGACGACGCTCGTGAACCAGATAGTCGGGCTGATCCGGCCGGACGCCGGCTCGATATGGATCGACGGTCGCGATGTAGTCGCCGACCCGGGCTTCGCTCGCCGGGCCTGCTCCATTCAGCCGCAGTCGCAAGTCCCGATCGACGGCCTGACGCCACGCCAGGCGATCGAAACGCTGGGCCGATTGCGCGGCGGGCGGCCCGACTCGGTCCGGGAGCGGTCGGCTCGATTGGTCGAGGCGCTGGATCTGGGGGAGTGGCTCGACGTTGATGGCGCCCGTCTCTCCGGCGGCGTCAAGCGCCTCGTCTCGTTCTGCATGGCCGCAGTCGAACCAGGCAAGGTCGTCATCCTCGACGAGCCCACCAACGATGTCGACCCGGTCCGCCGCCGCCTTCTCTGGGCACAGGTGCGATCCCTGGCCGACGAAGGCGCGGCCGTCTTGCTCGTCACCCATAACGTGATCGAGGCCGAGCGATCGGTCGATCGATTGGCCATCCTCGACCATGGGCGCGTCCTGACCGAGGGCACCACTGCCGAGCTCAAGGCCGGCATTGCCGATGAGCTGCGACTCGAGCTTGTCCTCGACCCCGAGACCGGCAGGATCGAGACGCCGCAGTTCACCGGACCTCACACCGTTGTCGGCAATCGGATCGTGGCCACAGTGCCGGCCCGGATGGCGGGCGAGGCCGCGACCTGGGCCCGAGATCTCCGGCGGGCCGGCCGAATCGAGGAATTCTCGCTCGCTCCGGCCACGCTCGAAGACGCCTACGTGGCTCTGGTCGGGTCGACAAGCGCGACCGCAACCCCCACCGCTGTCAGCTCCGAGGAGGAGATCGATGTCCGCGCTGCGTAGCTACCGATTGCTCGTCACCTGGCAGGCCCGCCGAATGAAGATGTTCCTGCCGCTCGGGATCATGGTTCAGGCACTCTTCGCGCTTGGGATCGTGGCCGGCTATCCCTTGCTCTTCCCGACGATAGACAAGACCACGATCCTCTATCTCGCCACCGGAGGCCCGGTCATCGCCCTGGTCACGATGGGCCTCGTGGCCGTGCCACAGATGGTCTCGGCGGCCAAGACGGAAGGCACGCTGGCCTACATGCGCACGTTGCCCATACCCCGAGTGGTCTATCTCCTGGCCGACATGACGGTCTGGCTCACCGTGGTCCTGCCGGGCGTGGCCCTGGCTGTGGTCATCGGCTCGATCCGGTTTGGCCTGGACCTGCAGATCAGCCCGCTCGTTATTCCGGCGGTGATCCTGGTGGCCCTGACCGCGACGTCCATCGGCTACGCCCTGGCCTCGCTGGTGCCTCCGATGGTCGCCAACATGGCCAGTCAGGTGCTCGTGGTCTTCATCCTCATGTTCTCGCCGCTCAACTTCCCGGCCGACCGGCTGCCGGGCTGGCTAGCCGCGATCCACAGCGTCCTCCCCATCCAGGCCATGGGCGAAGTGATGCGAGGAACGCTAGCGTCCAATTCCTTCCCGATCACGGTCGGCGCCTTCGCGCTCCTCGGTGTGTGGTGCGTCGCAAGCTTCGCGGCGACGAGCGTGGTGCTGACCAGACGGGCGTGAGCCGCGCGAGCACCCTCGGCTCGGCAGTGGCACGATGATGCCAACTCCAGAAGCGAGGATTTCGGATGACCGACTTCGATCGAGTGGTGGATGAGCTGCTGGCCGAGGAATTCGAGGAATCGCCGGTAAACGCGAGCGGGCTCGGTCTCACCGAATACGACGATCGCCTTGACGACCTATCGGCCGAGGCGTTCGACCGCAGGCAGGCGCGGGCTGCCGCCTGGGGCCTCAGATTCGCGGCAATGCCGGACGTCGAACTGACGCCCGACGAGCGGATCGATCGCGACCTCGCCGTCGCCATGATGGCCGGGCGTAGCGTGATGGCCGAATGGATGCCATGGCGCCGCGACCCGGTCACCTACAGCGGGCCGATCGCCAACGGATTGTTCGGGTTGTTCCTGAACCGGCTACGGCCCGACTCGGAGCTCGTCGACGCCGCAGTGGCTCGTCTTGCCCAGGCCCCGCGCGCGCTGGAGCAGGGGCGCGCCAACCTTGACGGACGGCTCGCTCATCCACTCATCCTTGGGCGTGGCCGCGATGCGGCTCGCGCAACGGCGCGTTACGTGCGCGAGTTGCTCCCCGGAGAGGCGGGCATGGAGCGGGATCGAGCCCGGCTGGCCGACGCCGGCGCCGAGGCCGGTCGCGCTCTGGACGAATGGGCTTCGCACCTCGACGAGATGGCTCGCACCGCGACCGGTTCGTGGCAACTCGGCGAGGAGCGCTACACGCGGCTCCTGCGCGAGCGAGAGGCGCTTCCCTACGACGCTCGTTCACTTCGCGACCGCGGGCGGGCCGAATACGACCGACTCTCGACGGAAATGCGCGACCTCTCGCGTTCGGCGTGGGGCACCGACGACTGGAATGCCGTGCTCGAACGCTCGAACGAGGACCATCCGGCGACCGAGGAGGAGATGCGCCGGTCATATGAGGACTGGACGGCGAAGGCCCGGCAGTTCCTGGTCGACTCGGGCCTGATCACGATCCCCGAAGGCGAGTCGTGCGAAGTGCTGCCGTCGCCGCCATTCCAACGCCCCCTTCTGGGAGTGGCCTCGTATATGTCGCCGCCGGCGTTCGCTCCGTCGCTGCAGGGCCATTTCTTCGTCCCGTTCGCCCCGGAAGGCGCCTCGGCCGCCGAGATACAGAAGAGGCTGGCCGCCAACAGTTACGGCCACATCCCGACGACCACGGTTCACGAAGCCTATCCGGGCCACCACTGGCACCTGGTTGTCCGCAAGACGAGTTCGCGGCGACTGCGCCGCGTCCTGGGCACGCCCTATTTCAACGAAGGCTGGGGCCTGTATGCCGAGCGCCTGATGCGCGAGCGTGGCTTCTTCACCGAACCGATCCAGGAGCTAAACCACCTCAAAGCGACACTCTTCCGGGCGGCACGCATCATCGTCGACACGAGTCTGCACCTGGGCGAGATGGACTACGAGGAGGCGATCCGGTTCATGGTGGAGAAGACAGCCACCCCCGAACCGACCGCGCGGGCCGAGGTCGGGCGCTACTGCTGGTGGCCGACGCAGGCCTCCGCCTACCTGACCGGCTGCCTCGAGATCTTGCGGATCCGCGACCGTTTCCTCGAATCTCGAGGGCTCCCGGCGGGCTCGGCGGCGTCCGCCCCGGTAGCGGTGATGCGCGAGTTCCACGACCGTCTCGCCGCGAGCGGGAGCCTGCCGCTCGGCTTGGCCGAGCGGGCTCTGCTGGGGGACGTCGAGGCAGGCTGACCCGATCGCCGTCTCGATGAGCCGCAGATGCTGTGCTAGGCTGCCGTGCTTGTTGACCACGCCTGGAGGGGTGACGTGAGGGGGTTCCGCGATCCGGAGAGGCTTTCGGCCGTGATGTCGCACCGACGCGAGCTTGGGCTGCTGGCGGTCGCGGCCATGGCGATGCCGCTCATTCAGTGGGCCTGGACGAACGCCTTCGGCAGCTTCAACGATTTCCACGACTACTGGCTGGCCGGCAAGCTCGTCCTGGCCGGCCAGTCGCCGTACGACATCCAGGCGTTGCGGGATCTCGCTCGGACCGAGCATTTGAGCTTTCTGGTCGGCGGTGGCTACTCGTATCCGCTGCCCTTCGCGGTCTTCATGATCCCGTTCGCCCTCATGCCCTTCAAGTTCAGCCTGGAATTGTTCATGGGCTTGTCAATCGCGCTGTTCGGGCTGACGGTGGCCGTCTGGATCGACTGGGCTCACGGCTGGGCCCCCAGCCTGGCACGACGCCGCTTTGCACTGGCGCTCGCCGCCGGCTTCTATCCGCCGATCTTCGGGACTGTCGCGAGCGGCCAGGCCAATCTGATGCTCTTTCCGCTGCTGGCCGGTGGAATGGCGCTGACGATGGCAGCGCCAGCCCCGCCCAGGAGGGCGATCGGTGGTGTTCTGCTCGGCCTTGCGGCCATTGTAAAACTCGTTCCGGGCATACTCGTCGTGCCACTCGTCATCGGGCGGCGTTGGGGCGGCGCCCTCGGTACGGCGCTCGGTGCGCTCGGCGCGCTGGTCGTCGCAACTCTGCTGGCTCCGTGGGCGGCGCAGGGCAGCGGCGGCCTGACATCGCTCCTTGAGCCGGACTCGTACTTCACGAATCAGTCGATCAACGGTTTCGTGACCAGGCTGGTCAACCACTCGGATAGGACCGCGCCGCTGTTTCCGCACGCCTTCGATGCTCGCGTGCCGATGCTGCTTCTGACGGCGGTCTTCGGACTGGTGACTCTGGCGCTTCTCTGGCGGGCGCGAAGCCAGCTGAAAGAGCGGCGAGGCCTGGCGCTGGGGCTGGCGCTGGCACTCGTCGCCGGCGTGATCGGGGCACCCAAGAACAGCTTCTGGAACCAGGCGTTTGCGCTGATCGCAGTCGGGTTGATGCTTGCCGTCGACGCCGTCGATCTGCGCATCCGCAGCCTCGGACGGACGGATCTGATCTTTCTCTCGGTCTGGTTGGGCGGCGCGTTCCTTTGGACCGCGCTATGGATGTTCACGCCGTCGAAGACAGGCCCGCTTCCGGCGCTGGTCACGCTCGCGCAGTCCTCGGCGCTGTACGGGATGCTGGCTCTCTGGCTGGTGCTTGCGCGTCGTCTGGCCATGCCGCTCGCGGCGCAGGAAGTGGCAAAAGAGGCGCCGCCGCCCGCCGGTACGCAGGGTGGCGCCACTCCGCGTCTCCCCGAACTCGCGCTTTAGCAATACCAGTAGTTGTAAGTGTCTGTCGAGGTCCCTCCGACCGGCTTGCCGGCCTGGGCCCCGCAGAAGTGAGCGTGGGATCGGCGGGAGCGGGTTCGTTGGGCCTCCCGGTCGAGCCGCCCTGGGTCCGGACTCCGCTTAGCAGTACTGGAGCTGCTATTTCGTAAGAACAGGTCGGTCTGGTCGGTCTGATCGGGCGGAGTCGGGGCGGCGTGCCGAGGCCGGCTCGCGGCCCGCGTGGCCCGGGCCACCGGGCCACTCCCCCTAGGGCAGGATCTCGTAGCCGAGACGGGCGCGCAGTCGACCAAGGGCCATGAGCACGGGGGTGCCCAGAGCCAGGACCGCGATCGAGTTGCCGGCGGCGCGAAACGAATCCCAGGCGAACGAGGTGACCGCGTAGAAGCGGCCGAACTGGGCCAGCGTGTCCCCGGCCGAAAGCCCGGGCGTCCAGCCGATGTTCTCGACGCCGCGGTAGAAAGCGACCCAGCCGAAGACGTCGGTCAGGGCGCCGTAGGCGAAGCCGGTGACGATCGCGACTCCGACCAGGACGGCCAGGTCGAGCCGGCCCGGCAGCCAACCGCGCCGGCCGGGCCGGAACCCGCGAACGACCGAACCGGCGAGGCCGGCCGAAGCCCCGACCCAGCCGACGGCGAAGGTCTCATACGGCAGCCACGGCCCGATCCCGCCCGTGACGAGGGCCGAGACGAGCAACGAAAAGGCGCCGACGAGGAACCCGTACGAAGCCCCGAACTCGTATCCCGCGCAGATGACGAGGAAGAAGATCGGGCTGAAGCCGCCTACCCCGTTGACCAGCGCCAGGCGGAGAGCGGCGTCGATCGCGGCCAGGGCCGCAAGGAGCGCCAGCCGTCCGGAATCGAGGCGGCGGGCACCAGCCTCCATCAGCCCGAGTACCGCCACGGCTCCCAGGGTCACGGCCAGCGTCGGCACCTCGGGCGGCAGCCCGAAGCCCAGGAACGGCCAGATGAACAGGACTATTCCGGCGATCGACACGGCGGCGATGCTCATCGGGAACCGCCTCCGAAAGGCACTTCGCCGGCGGCGGCAGCAAGCGCCCTTTGGGGCCGGCGGGCCATTTCGACGGCGAGGCCGCCACGCAACTCGATCGTTCTATCGGCGAGTTCGGCCGCAAGCTCCGTGTCGTGGGTGGCCAGGACCACCGCAGAGCCGCCGGCGGTAAGCGTCTCCACGGCGGCGGCCAGAGAGCGGCGAGCGGCCCGATCCATGCCCCGCGTCGGCTCGTCGAGCAGGACGAGGGTCGGAGAGCCGGCGACGGTGGCCGCCAGCGCGGCCCGCTGCCGTTCGCCGGAACTCAGATCTCGGGGGTAGCGGTCGGCCAGGCGCTCGAGCCCGAACGCGGCGAGCATCTCCTCGGGTTCGTCTCGGCCGCCCGTGCGGCGCAACGTCAGGGCCACTTCGGCGCGCACGGTCGGCAGGTGGAGCAGAGCACCCGGATTCTGCGGCAGGTATGCCGTCCGGCCGGCCGGGCGCCGCACCGTCCCCGCAAGCGGAGAAAGCAACCCGGCCAAGGTCCGGAGCAAGGTCGTCTTGCCCGAGCCGTTCGGGCCGAGCAAAGCCACGACCTCGCCGCGGCCGCCCGCCAGAGAGAGGTCATGGAGCACGGGCTCGCGCGAACGGCCGGCCGGACCGGCGACCACGTCACGCAGCTCCCATGCGGGATCGCCGGCCGCCGCGGCGTCTCCGGCGATCCCCGGCGGACCGGCGGCGCGGCGAGCGGGTCCGGGTCCGGACCGACCCGGCATCTCGGCGGCTCCGACAGTGACCCGGCCTCCCTCCACGGTCAGCCGCCGATCCGCGGCCGGGGCGAGAGTCTCGAGGCGATGCTCGGCGACGACGACTGCACGTCCGTCGGCAGCAAGGCCCACGCAGGCGGCAAGCACCGCGGCCGCGCCCTCCGGATCGAGCTGGGACGTGGGCTCGTCGAGGGCCACAAGCTGCGGCCGCAGCGCCAGAACCGCGGCCAGCTGAACGCGCTGCCGCTCGCCGCCGGATAGTGTCTCGAGCCGGCGGCCGGTCAGCGACTCGATCCCGAGCGCCGCCATCAATTCGTCGACCCGGTCGTGCATTTCCGCCCGTGGCACGCCCAGGTTCTCCAGCCCGAAGGCGATCTCCCGCTCGACCGTGCCGTAGACCGACTGCGTCTCGACGTCCTGGAACACCAGGCCGGCACGCTGCGCCAGGATCGGGATCGGAGTGCGGAACGGATCCACGCCTCCAATCTCGGCCCGGCCCGACACCCGCCCGCCGTGGAACTGCGGCACCAGGCCGTCGAAGAGCCGCAGCAGGGTCGACTTGCCGCCGCCGGAATCGCCGGCTATCAGCGTCAGGCCCGGCTCGATCTCGAGGTCGACCTCGCGCAGAGACGGCTCGTCCTGGTTTGGATACCAGTAGGAGACCTGCTCCAGCCGGGCCAGCCGGGTACCAATAGAAGCGCTCATGCCGCCCTGCCCGGCGGCGCGGCCGATGGATGCGTCGGCAGCGGAAACGCCGGCAGCGCCAATCCCAGGCAGGCCAGGACCAGGATCGGATTGATAGGCGGGAAGGAGATCGTCGGGTATGGATACCAGTCCATGGCTACGCCCGCGATGCGCAGGCCGACGAACAGCGTCGCGGCCGCAAGGGCCGCTACCACGACGACTGCCTCCCCTGCGCCGATGCCCGACGCCGCGTAGCTTGTGCGCCGACCGGCCCCGAACGCCCGGGCCTCCATGGCCTCGGCCAGGCGGACCGAATCTTCGATCGCGGTCAGGATGACGGGCACCAGGACCTCGTTCCACGACCGCAGCCCGGCCGGCTTCCAGCCGCGCATCCGCTGGGCGTCACGAACTTCGGTGAACGTCCGCCCGAAGCCCGAGACCAGGTTGAGCGATGTGGCAACCGCGATCCCGGTCCGCTCCAGCGCCGCGGGCATGGCGTCGACGACGTCGTGCGGTTCGAGAACCAGCGACAGCGGCGCCACCGAGAAAAGCGCGGCGACCAGTCCGAGCCCGATGGCTCCGCCGAAGGCCAGCGATTCGAGCGTCAGCGGCCCGCCGACGAGCGGCAGCCACTCGGGCAGGCGTGCGATCACGTCGGCGCCGGTGTGACCGGCAAGCAGGTTGATCAGGGCGGCCAGCGTGGCCGTCACGAGGACGGCGACGGCCAGAGGCCGAACGCGGCGCCCCGGCGGAAGCCACGTCAGCAGCACGTTGAGGGCGACCAGGGCGACGAGTCCGCGATAGACGGGGTTGTCGGTGACGAGGGCGACCGTGACCGCGGCAAGGGACCAGACGAGCCACGCTCGCGGGGCGAGAGCCGCGCGAGGCGCAGGCGCGGCACGGGCCGCTGCCGTTGCGGGGGCCGCTGCCGTTGCGGGGCTCGCGGCTGGCGGCCCGGTCACTGTCCCGTGCGCCGGCCGGCCACGAGCTTCAAGATCGCCAGCCCCGCCAACCCACCACCGACGCCCGCAGCGAGAAGTAGACCGGGGTCCAGTCCACCGGGCGGTGCCGGAATTGGCGCCTGTGAGGGCGGGCGTGGAGCGAAAGTCGCTACGGCAGCGACGAGTGGCGCGCCGGAAGCCGCGGCTGCGGCCGTGGCTCCGGCCGGTGCGATAGTCGGGGTCACGCCTGCCTTCGGGGATCCTGCTGCAGGGCTCGCCGCCGAGCTCGCCGCCGTGCTTGCCGCAGTGCTTGCCGTCACGGATCTGCGAGGGGTCGGCGCGGCCGCCGCCGCGCACACTCCGGCGGCTGACACCGGTGCCGCCGCCGATCCTGACGCGGGCACGTATCGGACGCCCAGGGCGTCGCCGTCGTGCAGCGTCAGGGCCGAGATGCCGACATTTGCGAGCTGCCAGGATGCCCCGCCGCGCGCCGAGAAGACGGCCCAATAGCGGTCCTTGCCGGGACAGTCGACGTAGTGCGCCGGCTCGCCGTCGAGGGCGCAAACGGCCGCGCCGAAGCCGCCGAACGTCTGGCTCGACCACGGCACCCCGGATCGGTTCAACAGCTCCTCACCCGAGATCGCGGCCGTGCTGAACGCCACGCAACGGGACACCACGGAGCCGTCGCCGTGTTCCACGACGAGAGCCGCGTGGTGTGAGCCCGCGGCCGCGCACGCGGGCACGACCTGCGCCACGGGCGCGAGCGAAGCGAGCGCCGCCAGGATTGCGGCGGGCAGGAGCAGAGCGAGACGCCGCACTACCGCGTCCACGGACGCGTGATGTACAGCCATCCGCCGCCCAGCACCACGACCAGACCCATGGCCGCGACGACGCCGTATAGCAGCACGGAGGACGGCGCGGGATCCGACGGGGTGGGGTTCGAATCGGCCGGAGTGAACGTGATGCCGGCGACCTGTTCCGTCGGGCCGGTCGCCGCCGCTGCCACGAGTGCTTCGGTCGGGGTCGCGGTCGGGGTCGCCGGGGTGGGCTCGGGGGTGTCCGCCGGCTCGGTCGGGCTCGCGGTCGGTCGGACGGTCGGCCGGGCGGTCGGTCGAACGGTGGGTTTCGGAGTCGGCTCATAAATCGGCGGTGGAGTGACGGTTGCGGGATCCGCAATACATTGGAACTCCGGCGTCCGACCTGCCGTCCAGTGCACCGGGCTCCCGTACGGGATACGCACAAGAGCGGCCGGAACCTGGCTCGTCGTAAATGCGTCCGGCGACCCGCCCGGGAAGGCGAAGCCGCCGTTCGACGCCTGGCCCGATCTCAGGTGAGTCAGCGCGGAGTTGCCACCCTGCAGCCAGGTCGTACCCTCGGGATCCTGACCGGCCGAAGCCAGCGCCTCGATGACGCCCGCGTCCGAGTCGGGATCACTGACTGTGGCGCTGAACGAGGATGGGTTCTGGTAGGGGAAGCCGCCGTCCGCGAGTTGCTGCGTGCGGAGATATGCCAGCGCCGCGGCTTCGGCCGAGTTGTCGCCTGCTGCGTCGAGGGCCATGACCGCAATCGCCGTCGAGTTCGTGTCGCCCTGACCTGCGGGGACCGGCGCCGTCCCGTAGCTCCAGCTGCCATCGGGATCCTGGAGCGCCTTGAGTTCCGCCACGGCTTCCGCGGGAACCGGGCTGCCGGCTGCCTTCAGCGCCAGCATGGCGAACGACTGGCTGTAGGTCGAGCCGTCGTGGTATGCGCCGGTACCGGAGTGGTAGAGCGACGTGAGGCGGGCGAGCAGGTCGCGCCCCTCGAAGCCGGTGGGATCGAGGCCGGCCGCAACGACCGCCAGGATCGCCTTTCCGGTTTTCGCCGCGTCGCCCGCAGCGGCGTCGGAAGAGATCGCGATGTATCCCAGCGCGCTGGCAGTGTGTTTGCAGGTAACGAGGGTGGCGGGGTCGTACCCCGCGGCCGCCGCCCCGATCACGAAGTCGGACGTCGCACCTATCGAGTGGGCGAGGGAACCGTCTGGGAGTTGCACCGAGCGCAAGAACGAGAGAGCGGCGGTTGCCCGTGTCGCATCCGTCGGCGCCGCGGTGGTGGGCAAAGCGGCCGCAAGGCTGAGCGGCGTCGTGAGGAGTGTCGCCAGTATCGCGCTGGCGACGGCGAGTCTTCGCATTCTTCCTCCGGCGGCATGACCCGCCCGCCGGAGGGGACCTCGCCGCCGGAGGCCTCCCAACCGATCCGCGCAGGTGGGTGACTTGCGCCGTTCGGTCAGGTTTCCTGGCTTGCGGATCGTGCGTCGGCCTACGCCGATGACTTCGCAGCTGGCCGCCTTCCCGGGCTTACGCCCCGTGGCATTGGCCAGCCGCTCCTCGCTCACAGTTGCGCGACAGCGCCGGTTTTGAACCGGCTTCCCTGATACGAGCGGCTCTATTCGTGATGACCAGGTGAGGTTACTCCGCCGCGGGCTCGGCCGCCAGACGGTCGCGCCGGGCGTCGCCGGTTCCAAACGCTGCGGCGAATCGACCAACGGACGGCTTCCAAACAACCGAGAATTGCACGGTCCCGGCGGCCTCGACGCCGCTGTCAATTACCAACCTGCACCACCACGGAGTCTCCAGTGCGTCGCCTCTTCCTGGTCGTTCTCGGCAGCGCGTTTCTCTTCTCGGCCTGTGGCTCGTCCAAGGCCACCACGGCTCCGGCCGCCCCGGCCACTCCGGCCGTGACTCCGACGGACGCTCCCACCGTCGTGGAGACCGCGACCCCGGTCGCCGTCGTTGCCCCGAGCAACGCCGGCCTCGACGGCGGCTGGATCACGCTCGCGCCCGACGCAGTCGGCTTCAGCGCCAAGTTCCCGGCCACACCCACCTTGGCGACTCAGACCGCCAAGACCGACGTCGGCGACGCGCCCACGTCACTGTGGACGTTCGAGCAGGGCGGCAACCTGGCCTATTACGTGCTGGTCACCAACTATCCGAAGGGCTCGCTCGCGACGGCCAATGCCTCGAACATGTATGACGCCGCGATCAAGGGCATGACCGGAGGCACCGCGGAGCTGACGCTGGCGGGAACGACCGACCTGGCGCTCAACGGGCATGCCGGTCGAACCTTCCTCCTCACCAGCGCACTCGGCTCGCTCAAAGGCGGCATCTGGGTCGTGGGCGACGACATGTACATGGTCTACGTGTCCTTCACTTCGTCGGTCGACCCGGGCCTCGTCGACACATTCCTGTCCGACTTCCAACTGACGGTCTAGTCGAAGTTCGCGAATTGGGACGACGCCGGGGCCCGATCGCGGCCCCGGCGTTTCCATACCTGCCCCGGGCTGGCTCGAACGAAGCTGCCGGTCAAGAAGCTAGAGTGGTGGTCTGCGCCGCGAGAGGAGTCCGCCCATGAAACCGGTTCGGTTCGGGCTGTTCATTCCCCAGGGCTGGATATTGGACCTCGTCGACATCGAGGATCCGATCGAGCAATACGAGACGATGAGCCGGGTTGCCCAGACGGCCGAGCGGCTCGGCTTCGACTCGATCTGGCTGTTCGATCACTTCCACACTTACTTCAAGCCTCTGCTCGAGACGACCTTCGAGTGCTGGACCTCGACTGCCGCCCTGGCCCGCGACACCCGGACGATCAGGCTCGGCCAGATGGTCACCTGCAACAGCTACCGGAACCCGGCGCTGATGGCGAAGATGGCCTCGACGGTGGACGTGCTGAGCCACGGCCGCCTCAACTTCGGGATCGGCGGCGGCTGGTACGAAGACGAGTACCTGGCTTACGGCTACGAATTCCCGCCCACGCCGGGTGAGCGGCTGCGGATGCTGGGAGAGGCGCTGCAGGTCATCACGGCGATGTGGACCGAGCCGTACGCCTCGTTCGAGGGCAACTACTACAAGATCTCCGGCGCGATCAACGAGCCCAAGGGCGTGCAGAAGCCCCATCCACCGATCTGGGTCGGAGGCAGCGGCGAGAAGGTGACGCTCAAGCTCGCGGCCCGGTACGGCGACGCGACGAACTTCGGCGGTCACCTCGACGACATGTCCTGGTACACGCACAAGCTGGATGTGGTCCGCGGCCACTGCGAGGATCTGGGCCGCGACCCGACCACGATCACCCACTCCACGAACGTCGAGACCACTCTCCTGCGGGCGGGCGACGATCCGGACGCGCTGACGAAGACGTATCGCCGCGACCAGTCGCTGGCGGAGTACAAGACCCACGCCATCGTCGGCGGCCCGCAGGAGGTCATCGACACGTACGGCCGCCTGATCGACGCCGGGATGGACTACATCGTCGTCTCGGACCTGCCTGGATTGGCCCGAATCGACGTCCTCGAATACCTGGCGGCCGAGGTCCTGCCGGCATTCCGCTAGCGCCGTCCGGTGGCATTTGTCCACACCGGGCAGTCGAAATCGGCGTTCGCGGGACACGTCCGACTGTTACGCTCTTCGTCGCTCCGGCGTTCTGGGCGCCGCGGGCACCGCATATGGACCGGGCTGAATCGATCGGTCGAGATCGGAGATCGCCCCACGGTCACTACGCTCGCTTCCACGTCCGAAGGCACGCCGGCTCAGCCGCCGGCGAGGATCAACGCGCCGACACCGCGCAACGTGGCGGTCTTCGCCATGTCGCTGCTGCCGTGGCCCACGGCGATCGCGATCGCCCTGGCCGTGCTCATGCAGCGCCCGGAAGTGCGGATCTGGCTGGCGCTCACCGTCGCCTGGTCGGCGGTCGAGTTCGCCATTCGGAACCCACACCAGGTGACTCTCGAGCGAGATGGGGCCGGTGCGCCGGGCCGACGCTCCTACCACCTTGTCGTCCGAAGCTGGTGGTCGGTGCTGGTCGGGTCGCCGGGCCGGACGATCGCCCTCACGCCCGAATGCCGGCTGGTTCGAAACGACGGCGTCATCGATTGCTCGACCGGCAAGCTGATCGAGCTGCGCATCTACCGCTGGCAATTCTCGGAGCTGGTCCGTGCGTTCGGGCGGGCGGGCTTCGAGGTCCACGACGAATGCGACCAAGCACCGTCGCGCCTGCTCGCACTGGCGCCTCTCCTGGTCGTCTCGGTCGTGGCGGTAGCGGCGGTCGCGGTCGCGCTCGTCGAGATCCACGTTCTGTAGGGGCCCGGCGCGTCGCCGCGTCGGCTAGAGCGACTCCCGCAAGATCGTGGCGATCTCGTCGTCGGTGAGCAGGATCGGGTTGGTCTTCATGCTGCTCCCGCGCGAGTCGGCGACGATGGCCGGGATGTCGGCCGCCGTGATGCCGAACGCGGATAGCCGCGGAACGGCGACGCGGGAACGCCAGTCTTCCAGGAGCTGAACCAGAGCCGTGCGCGCGTCCGCGTCGGCGAGCGTGGCCGCACCCCTCCCCGCGAGAAGCCTTCCCAGTTCGGCGTACCGGCCCAACGCCACGCCCTCGGGCTCGCGCTGCTCCAGCGCCGCCACGTTCACGCGAGTCGCCGCGGCCAGAGTCGCCCCGCAGGCCACGCCATGCGGGATCGGGAAGAGCGCGCCCAGCGGTGACGCCACGCCGTGGACGGCGCCGAGGCCCGTCTGAGCGAGGCAGATCCCCGAGCAGAGCGCGGCCGTGGACATCTCGGCGCGCGCCGCATCCGAAACGCCCGCGCCTCCGAGCCCCGCAACCGCCATCTCGTGCCAGGCGAGCAACCCATCGCGGGCCGCGACCAGCCCCCGAAGCGCCAGGCCGTCCGAGACCGGATTGGCGCGCGTCGAGAGGTAGGACTCGAGCAGCTGCGTCAGCGCGTCCATGCCGTTTGCGGCGATGAGCTCCGGCGGGCAACTCCGCAGCAGCTCGGGGTCCAGGATCGCGACCCGGGCGATCAGCGCCTCGTCGCGGAAGGAGCGCTTGAAGCCGCCGGCACCTCGCACGCTCAAGACCGCGTTCTTGGTCGCCTCGCTGCCTGTGCCGGCGGTCGTCGGGACGGCGATGAACGGCACCGCGGGGCCGCGGTACGGCAAACCCGGCCCGATTCCCTCGAGGTGATCCATCACGGAATTGCCCGGGATCAGCAGGCCGGCAACAGCCTTGGCCGTGTCCAGGACGCTGCCACCGCCGATGCCGACGACGACCTCGACGGGCCCGCGCGCCTGCCCGCGCCTCCGGACGCGCGCGACGATCTCGTCGACCAGCGCGGGGGACGGCTCGCCCGAAACGCCTTCGACTTCGAATTCGACGCCGGCGGCCGAAAGACTCGGCCCGATCCGAGCCCAATCGTCACCCAGTGTGAAACCCGGCTGCCGCACAACCATGAGGGCGCGCCCGCCGAATCGGCGGATGATCTCCGGCAACTCGGCGACCTTCCCGGGACCTGCGACGATCTCGGGCAGCCTCAGAGTCGACGCGTATTCGAAGCCTTCCATCGCCCGGCTACCGGCGCTCCTCGGGAACCGACGGGAACAGGCCGCCGTATCGGACACCGTTGCGCGGCTCGGCCATCCAGTCGGCGGCCTTGTCGCGCCACAGCAGGTAGTGCGCCGTCTCCTTGTGGGCCTTCGCCGAAGCTTCGTCTCGATATGCCTCGTAGGCGATGAAACGGGTCGGATCGTCGGCGGACTGGAGAATGTCGAAGCGCAGATTGCCCGGCTCCAGGACCGAGTTCTCGTGGTTCACCCGCATCGACTCGATGAATTCGGCCACGTGCTCGGGCTTGACGTGGATGTAGACCACCGTTACGAACATGGCTCCTCCCGGTGTGCAGCCGGCGACCGCGATGCCCCAATCATCGGGCATCGGCCGAGAGGCGGCTCGTTCGGGCGTCCCTAAGCGGACGGGGTCACGGGCGGAGCGGGCGCCGCGATCGGTGGCCAGACGATCTCGTAGATCATGATCGTGTCCGTGGTGCACGATCCGCCCGGGCAAACGGCCAGGGTGCGTCCGCGCTGCACAGTCGCCACGACCGCCTGACCCAGCAGAGAGGCCGGGATGTCTACGGCCGTCCCGACCTTGACGCCATCGAGCATCCAGTAACCGCAAGAGGGCGGCTTCGCCAGGGGTGCGCTCGGCGCCGCGCAGCCCGCGTCGCGCGTGAGCTTCCCGCCGAGAAGGAATGTCTGAGTCGCCGGCAAGTTCGTGGCCCGGTATACCGGCGCGCCGCGAATGGTTGCGGGCACGCCGTCCGGCCCGACCTGATCGGTTGGGACCGGGATGATGCCCGGCCCACCCGACGTTGGGGTCGGAGCAGCGATCTGGGGCGGGCTTGCGAGCGGTTCGCCCTGCCAGACGACGCCCTCTACTACGACCGCGGCCTGGCACGCCTGCCGGACCTCTGCCGGGCATTGGGCCGCGAGCGGGTCGTTGACGTGGACACGCACGACGACCACCCGATTCCGCAGGTTTGCGATCGCCAGCCCTTTGGACGAGAGCTGCACGCCGTCGACCGACACCCAGTTGCAGTACGGGACAAGCTTGAGCTCGGCCTCGGATATCTGAGGGACGGGGCAGGTCGCGATCGGGTCCGCCGCGCTTACGACGCCGCCGAGCAGGAAGCTTCCCGCCGGGCTTGCGGCCGAGAGGCTCGCGAACGAGCTCTGGTCTGCGGCGCGATATACATGCTCGCCGGAAATCTCCGTCGGCACGAACGGCCAGACGACAGACTCCACGACGACCGCGGCTTCGCAGGCGGCGCGTTGGGCGGTCTGGCATTGCGCGGCCTCAGGGTCATCGGTGTGGACTCGCAGGACCACCGCATGACCAACCCAAGAGGAGACGAGGGCAGCGGTGCGGGGCGCGAGGGTCGTCCCTCCACCCAGGAGCACTCCGACCAGTAACGTGCCGCACCCTCCTTGGATGAGGTGTTGCTCGGGCACGAGGTTGGAACCGACGTTGGAACCGACGAAACAGGAAGGCGCAGACAGGCTCGGAATCGAACCCAGCAAGAAGCTCCCCTTGAGGCTCTGCCACTCGGCTTTGTCCGTGACGCGGTAGACCCGCTCACCGTCGATCTGGTTGGGAAGGCCGTCGGAGCCCATGACGATGCCGGACGGCGCGGGCGCGCTCGGGGAGCCGGCGGCCGGGCCCGTTGCTGGGCCCGTTGCGGGGCGCCACGCCAACCCCACGCCGACGAGCGCTAGAACGGCCAATACCGCGGCCGTCGTGATCGGCAGTGCGATTCTCGGCCACGATCGCCGTCCGCCGCGCTCGGTCGCACCGATCCCAACCAGCTTCTCGCGCAGCGCGGGGTAGTCCCGCTCCGCCCGTTCCAATTCCACTCCAAATCTGCCGGAGAGTCTTTCCTCGAGCTTGTCGTGGGCTTCGTATCCGGCGGAGGCGTCGCCGGTCGGGTCAGTCTTCATCGAGCAACTCCCGGAGTCGCGCCAGGCCGGTCTTGAGCCGCGCCTTCGCTGTGTTCTCCGTGACGCCGAGCGCGTCGCCCGTTTCGCGCACAGAGAGTCCGACCATGTGGTGGAGGACGACGGCGGCCCGGATCGGCCGCGACAGACGCCCAAGCGCCTCGTCGAGTTCGATCGATTGGGAGGTGTCCGGGCCGCCCATCGACAGTTCGTGGACCTCCGGGTCGAGCCGGAGCGTTCGACGAAGCCGCCGAACGACTCGCAGCGCCTCGCGCGTCTGGACGGTCAGGAGCCAGGCGCGGATCGCGCGCGCGTCCCGGATCGTCGGCGCCGCACGGAGCGCCCGCTCGAAGGTCGTCTGGACCAGGTCCTCGGCTTCGGCTTCGTCCCGGGCAATCGCCCGAGCCGCGGCCAGAAGCAGCGGACCGTGGACGTGCAGCGTAGCGACCCACTCGGGCGCCGGCGCCAGCGCCGGTGTCGTCCGAGTCAGCCGCGCCACTGCGGCCCGGTCTTCGTCGTTCCCGTCGAGCGGTTGCGTGATGACCCTCACATCACTAAAGAGGCTCCGGCCGGCCGAAACGGGTATCTGCCTCGCTCAGTCTGGATCGTGCGTTCCGCCGGCGCCAGAGCTAGCGCCGCGCCCGCTGCCCGCCAAGCGTTAGCTCGAACCAGATAGCCCTTTCCGGATCCAGCAAGTTCTCGACGATACGGCGGATCGACTCCCGGTAGGCGGGCCAGATCGCCAGTTCGAGCCCGTCCGCCGGCGAAACCCAGCGCATCGCGTCGTGCTCGTGCGAGAGCGTGGGCTCGGCCGCGGCTCCAACGCGGACGGCAAAGATGGCGCTGGTGACGATCGCCTCGAACGACGGCTCGTGAAACTGGTTCACCTGGTCGAGATCGAAGAAGCCTTCGATTTGTGTCGCGCCGAAGCCCGTCTCCTCGCGCAGCTCCCGCAGCGCCCCTGCGGTCACCGACTCGCCGGCCTCGAGCGAGCCCGAGACGCACTGCCAGAGCCCGGGCAAGATTCGGCCCGGCGAGCGGCGTAGGAGAAGGATTTCGGACGCCGCCTGCGCGCCCGGAGTCGCCGGATCGGCTTCGAGCGTGCGGAAGATCCAGACGTCCACCAGGTCCGGCCGAAATGGGCTCATCGACATCCCCGGCCCGACGGGCCAGCTAGATCCGCTCGAACCGATCGACCGGAAGCACGAAGACCACCGCGCCGCCGACCTCGACCTCGAGCGGATAGGGCAGGAAGAACTCGCCCGGCTCCATGATCGGCGGGATGGGGCTGACCGTCTGAGTGCGCGAGTGGCAATTCTCGCGGACGATGCCGACGATTTCGTCGACCTTGTCGTCCTCGACGCCCACGAGAACCGTCGCGTTCGACTGCTTGAGGAAGCCGCCGGAGCTATGGAGCCACGTTGCTCGGTGCTCGTGTTTGAGCAGGACGTCGATGAGGCCCCGAGCGTCCTCGTTGTGAACGACCGCGACGATGAGCTTCACGGCGCGAGTATAGGCGGCGCAACTGTGGCGCGAGCCGATGCGGGGCGTACAATCGCCGGGGTTTCACGTCCGCACCACACGGGAGGATTCGTGCCGAGCGAACGGCCACTCCACGAACGACCGGACAGCGCTCTCTTCGCGGCCGCTGCCGCCGCCGTCGCGCGCGGCGACGATTTGGACGACGCCCTCGCGGAGTTGCTGGGCCTCGCCGGGGAACACCTCGGGGCCAGCTCCGGGGCCACCTACATCCTCGACGCCGATCAGGATCAGCTCGAGCTGGCGGTCACCTTCGGCATCGCCGCAGAAGTCGCGGCCGACGCGGCTTCGGTCACGTCCCTGACCGAGAGCCACGACCCTCTGGCCGACGCCATACGGTCGCGCCGCCCAATCGTGGTCGACGACGCGGGCCACGTGCCCGTTCTCCGCGGCGCGACGTCGGCGTACCTGCTGCCTCTGACCGTCCGGCGCGACGGGATTGAGATTGCGCTCGGAGCGACCGCGCTCGGTTTCACGGGGTCGCTCCCCAGCAAGAAGATCCTCGCCGCCGCGGAGCCGCTCGCCGATCTGGCGGCCGTCGCCGTGGAACGCGCTCTGGCCGTCTCGCTCGGTTCCGAGCGCGCCGACTGGTTCGATCGGCTCGCCCACACCGATGCCCTGACCGGGCTCGCCAATCGCCGTACCGCCGACCGGGTGCTGGAACTCGAGGTCGCTCGCGCCGGCCGCCAGGGAGTGGCCCTGTCCGTCGCCCTGTTCCAAGTGGACCGCTTCGAAGAGATCCAGAAGGCGGGCGGCAACGCCTGCGGGGACGAGGCCCTGCGGCGCGTGGCCCAGATCCTCGCCGAATCGGTCCGGCTCGTGGACACGGTCGCGCGCTACGCCGACGACCAGTTCATGCTCCTCGCGCCGGGGCCCGACGGCATGATCGTGACGGAGCGGCTGGTGCGCGGGATCGCCGCCCTTCCACCCGTGGACGGCAACGCCATCAGTGTGTCGTCGGGGATCGCCAGCTTCCCGCTGGACGGACGCACGCCCGAGGAACTGCTCGGGGTTGCGGAGCTCGCGATGCAGTCGGCGCGTGAGGCGGGGGGCGGAAGAGTGGTCGCGCAAACGCCCGCGGCAGAGTAGCGGCGGAGACGCTGCAGGGGTTGGGAGACTCCGGATGTCCGCGAGTCAGCGGGTCGGAGTCGCCTCGGGCACCGAATAGAGCCAGACGGTTCCTGTGACGATGGCCGGCCCGGTCGGCTTCTCAACTGTGCTATTGGGTTCGCGGCAGACCATCAGCCACAAGGAATCCGAGGGCGAAACATTGACCATCGTCAGGAAGCCCTCGCCTCGGTCGTCGACCGTGAACCAGCCGGCCTTTGTGATCGGGCCGCTATCGGAGCTCAGCCAGACCATGTAGACCTCGTCGCCCTTTGTGGGCTGGAGCGCATGCAGCCACACGGCCACGTGACCGCTCGGCAGGAGAACCGCATCTCCGACGCCTTTGTTGCCTCCCTGGGGAGTCAGCGCCGCCCATCGCGCGCCCGGTAGCTGCAGGTAGCTGTAAACAGTGTTTGCGTGGTCCTGCGACTCGTGAGCCCTGTTCAGGTCGCTCTGCACGGCGACCGCGTACCCGACGAGGCTGACGATGGCGAACGCGGCTGCAGCGCGCGTGATCCACACCGCTGCGCGTCGGGTGCGGAGGCCCCGAACCCGGGCCAGCGAAATCACGCCGGCGGCATGCGCGGGCTTCAGGACGGTCAGCACGAGTGGGGCTTGGGGCTCGGCTACTGCGACGGGCTCGGCCACTGCCGCGACCCTTTCCGGGGAACGTGAGCGCAGATCAGCCTGAATGGCAGCCATGACGGCAGCCCGCAGGTTCGTACGCGGCTCAACCGGATCGAGCGAGCCTCCGAGGTACGAGACCACGCCGCCCATCTCACGGAGCTCCGGGTGGGGCTGCGCGCAACTGGTCATGTGCTCGCGCACGGCATCCATTTCGGCGGGATCCAGCGCGCCCAGGACGAAGCCCGAGGCCAGATCACGAACGCGATCGCAGGAGATGTTCATCTCAGCGCTCGCCTTTCGCGCCGTTGAGCGACAACGACGATGCTCCATCGCGGCCGTCGGCAATGCTCACCAGGTCGCGCCGCAGACTGACCAGACCGAGCCGCATGCGGCTCTTTACGGTGCCAAGCGGGGCGCCCGTCCTGGTGGCGATCTCTCGCTGCGTGAGGCCGTCGAAGTAGGCGAGCTCGATCGCGTCGCGCTGCGCGTCGGGAAGCTTCGCCAGCGCGATACGGATCATCTGGGCATCGAGCCGTCCGGCCACCTCGGGCCAGATATCGGGCAGCGTCAAGGCTGCCGGCAGCGGCTCCTCGGTTTCATCGCCGATCGTCACGCCGTTTCTGCGGCGGCGCATCGAATCGATGGCACGGTGACGGACGATGGCCAGCAACCAGCCCTTGACGCTGCCCTTGTCTTCGGCGTATCGGCCGGCGTTGCGCCACAGGCCCAGGAACGAATCCTGGACGACGTCCTCCGCCAGCCCGGTCTCGGTGGTGATGCGCAGGGCGAGCGCATATGCGATCGCGTGGTAGCGATCGTAAAGCGTCTCGAGTCCGCCGATTTCTCCGGCGGCTACCTGGCGCATCAATTCGGCCTCCGAGTGATCCTCCGAGGGTGCCTGGGACATGACCATAGGCAGGGGCACGACCTCCAGGTCCCTCATCTGTTCATTCGCAAGGAACTTCGTTCCGGTTCACTCGGAATCTGCGAAGAGGCATCGGGCGCGACGGCGACTTTGCCCGAAGACACCTGGGCGCGGCTGCCGAGTCCCGCCCTGACCGCCTGGAGGATCGAATCTTCGATCACTTCGACGGTCTGGCGGCCGTCGACGACGAGGAAACGGTCCGGTTCGGTGGCCGCGAGGGCCAGGAATCCGTCACGCACTCGCCGATGGAACTCGACGTCGGCCCGCTCTTCGAAGCGGGTCACCTGGTCCGGCTGCTTGCGCCGCAGGCCGTCCTCGACCGGCAGGTCGATCAGCACTGTCAGGTCCGGGCGGAGATCGCCCACGGCGAAGCGCTGGAGATCACGCAAGGCCTCGAGCGGCTGGCCGGCGCCGTATCCCTGGTACGCCAGCGTCGAATCGCCGAATCGGTCGCAGATCACGATCTCGCCACGCTCGAGTGCCGGCTCTATGACTTCGGCTGCAAGCTGAGCACGAGCGGCGTTGAACAGAAGGGCGTCGGCGGCCGGCACGGGTGAAGGTTCGGGGGAGTGGAGCAGGATCTGGCGGACCGCCTCGCCCAGAGCTGTCCCGCCCGGCTCGCGCGTCACCGTGCAAGGGATGCCGGAGTCGATCAGGCGTGCGGCCAATCGGTGGGCCTGAGTCGACTTGCCGGAGCCCTCCGGGCCTTCGAGTGTCAGAAAGAAGCCGCTTCGGCGCTTGCCGTCGAGGTGCATTGAACGAGTCTAGCCGAGCCGAAGGCGCTCGAACGAGTCCGCTCCGGATGGCACCGGCCGCCGCGTCCGTTTCG